>ERZ1673779.2-NODE-2-length-167450-cov-27.866280_pt1 | contig 167450 bp, 146 predicted proteins | sample MGYA00580136_ERZ1673779 | MGnify/ENA primary metagenome ERZ1673779 (study PRJEB41219, sample SAMN04549633) | soil metagenome | isolation source: soil | place: USA:California,Owens Lake (dry lake) | collected 2009-08-06 ... | reverse complement strand
CATTATAACTTATTTATCACGCTCATGTGTCTCACCTTATGGGAGCATTATAAACTGCGCTCCCTCTTTTGCGCCGGAAAAATATTTTTCCACTTTCTTTTTAGTATCATTTAAGATTTTATTAATGTCTGTCTTAGCCTTTTTATCTCCTTCTTTAAATTTTTTGTGGAGCAGGCGCAGTGTTTTCTTATCGCGATTTGCTACGCTGTATTGTTTAAAATAAAAATCGAAAAAAGCTTCTGTTAACAATTCGATATGCTTTCTTTCAATGATAAGGCCATCATGGGTTGTTTTAACCTTTTCACCATAATTCTCCAAAATTTTCTTATACCCGATTAATCCTTGCGTAAAAAACCATTCATCCATTTGAACTGTTATTTGTTCCATTCGTTACTTGTCACCCCCTCCACATCCAGCAATCCCAATCCTAAAGATCTTCTAAATCCAATCCCGTTATCATATATCGCTTGTAAATCTTCCTGATGACCTTCCAATTGTATGAGCCCTCTACTTGTTGTTAAATACAGCGGATCACCATGAACTTGATGTAAATATTCCTTGATTACTTGCTTTTTCATTGCCGTTTGCAAAACACGAATCGGTTCAAACGGTTTACGGTGATAAAGTTGTTCAATCAATAAGGAACTAGCATACTGAAATTCTTTTTCGAAATCTTCATCAAAAAATAAAACCGGTTTTTTCTCTTTTGATTCCAGAAGGATCGGAGACTTTGTGCTAAACGTGACAATTCGCTTGTCAATTTTGCATATTGGTAAAAGACGCTTTGAAATCAGAGTGAAAGAATAATCTTGATACCAGTACTCCTTCTTTTTTCTACTGCCGTTTATTAGATGCATCATCCATTCGTAAGAAGAACTGGAAACAGTTACTATCAATTCATCTCCTTTTATTTTCTGATCATTGATGACGATGTTTTTGATATAAGTCGAGTAACCAAAAGGCTTCATCTCATCCTTGTTTTTTACAAAAATTTCCTCGAAATATTTTTCAGAACCGGAGCGCACCATTTCCTTAATGATGGACAAGACGCCTAAACGGTAGCCAATTGGCAGCTCATGAATTCGAAATCGAAATCCAATCCTCACATGAATCACCTCCTTTTAACCTAGACCATTTCAACTACATACTTCTACAATCATTCTGTTTTTCCTACAAAAATTGATATTTTATCTTATTTTTCTACACTTATCCCTCCTACTGTAAATTTTGCAAACCACCCCCAATTAGCAAAGGAAACAGTATAATTCTTCTCTGATTATATAAAAAAAGATATACCATTTTTGGTATACCTTTGTAAAAAATTTAAAAATGGGTGAAATGAACCGTTGGATGACTGCGAGAAAAAAGCACCCGCAGCCGTATACTGCGAATGCTTCAAATCATTAACGTTCGGTTCCAAAACACATAAAACAGATAAGTTATTTCTATTGTTTTATTTATGATTCAGTCCTCTTTGAATAATCAGGCTGATTGGTTTTTGATCACTCGATATGATTTCAAAGTTGTATTTTGCAATAGAAAAGTGCAGAGAAATACAATTAAAAATGCAGAGGTTTACCACCCATTTCATTCCTTTTCGACAATGCGTGGGGCAGTCTATAGCTCTCGCCATGAAAAGAGATGATATGGGCGTGATGAATTAGCCTGTCCACTAACGCTGCTGTTAATCGAGAATCTGTAAAGATCCGGCTTCATTGACTAAATTCTAAGTTAGATGTAATAATTACGCTTTTCTGTTCATAAAACTTCGATATGATTTGGAATAATCATTCAGCTCCTTCTTTACTAAATGGGTAGTATCCCATTTCACCTAATTTTCCGATTCTTGTTTTTGGAACCGGGCAACATAATAACCGAGTTATCAAAATCGATATCGGATATTTCTAAATTTTCAATCTCGTTTGCTCGCAGTCAGAAATATAGCATCGTTATCATCGCAACATAATCGCGGTAACCTGCAACGCTTGTTTTATCAAAGATTGAAAATAGCCGTTTCAATTGCCGGTCAGAAAATGCAAAAATGGGTTTTTCATCTGTTTGTAGTTTCGGGATGTCTTTGCATGGATTTTCCGTCAAGATTCCCTCTTTAACTAGTCGCGAAAATATAGATTTTACCCCGCCAAGTCTGATATTGACTGTTCCGGCTGCCAGTCCATCTATTTGCATGCGTTGTCGTATGTATTTTCAAAAATCTTCTCGTGTTACGTCAAAAACATTTTCCTTTCCGATTATTTTGAAAAATTCTCGCCAGTTTCTGCGGTAATCATTAATCGTCCGATCTCGATAGTTTTCCGTTTCAAAAATACGGATTATCTCCTCAAGCGCTTTTTCATAATGAAGATTTTTCCTGCTAATTTCGTACTTAATGCCCGCTTCGCGCCGTTTTACTATCCCTCGTTTTTTACGCAATAAAAAAACCTCCCGTTTTTAATTACGGAAGGTTTAGCGTTGTTCACGGTACCGACACATACGAGGCGACGCTTACAGTATGGAAATGCTAGAGACGTTTTCATGGAACGGTGTCTTTCCCGTTCAACCTGCGTCTTAAATTTCGCCTAAAATTTCGGTGTCTCTTTCCCGTCATATCAACGTTTTCAGCTTATTTGACGCGCTCGGAGGGACTCGAACCCCCGACGGACGTGGTACCGGAAACCACCGCTCTATCCAACTGAGCTACGAGCGCATTTCTTCAAATGTCACGATCAATATTATAATCGATTATGTTTCTACATGCAAGCATTATTTCATCCCCATGTTTTTGTTTTTGCCAAACGGCTTAGCTCGTGAATTTTCATTTGTCTTTTGTTTGAAAATCACAAAATTCGGGTATGATGTTTAAATGGATTCCTCGGAACAAATAGAGTTTTTTTGTTTGACCTTTATTGACCTTCTGTGTATGATGAGATAGAAGGAATCTTTAACATCTGTTAAGGGAGGAAAAATCATGAATTTAATACCGACTGTTATCGAACAAACAAACCGTGGGGAACGAGCTTACGATATTTATTCAAGATTGTTGAAAGACCGCATTATTATACTCGGTACGCCAATCGATGATCATGTGGCGAACTCAATTGTAGCTCAGCTTCTCTTTTTAGAAGCCGAAGATCCTGAAAAAGATATTTCCCTTTACATCAACAGCCCTGGCGGATCGATCACCGCAGGAATGGCCATTTATGATACAATGCAGTTTATCAAACCGGATGTTTCAACAATGTGCATCGGCATGGCGGCATCCATGGGAGCATTTTTATTGGCAGCAGGGGCAAAAGGTAAACGGTTCGCACTTCCAAACAGCGAAGTCATGATTCACCAGCCGCTTGGGGGAGCACAAGGACAAGCAACAGATATTGATATTGCCGCAAGACGCATCCTTGCATTGCGCGATAAATTGAACAAAATCTTAGCGGAAAACACCGGCCAGCCTCTTGAAGTCATTGAAAGAGATACGGACAGAGACAATTTTATGTCGGCCGAACGGGCAAAAGAATACGGCTTAATTGATAAAGTGTTGGTGAGAGAATAAACAGCCGAACGGGGCTGTCCCAAAAAGGGAATTCCTATAAATTCGGTATTTCGACGTTATTACATGAAAAAAAGGGGATCTCTAAGTCGAAAAATTGACCTATGAGACAGCCGCTGCCGTTTGCCATGTAAAACGATTTTGACTTGAACATTTTATATAAAAACAACCCCACAGAAAACTCGTTGGATTCTGTGGGGTTTTGCGTTTGCAGCAATCCTTTTAATACTTCAAAAGAAGAGGTGTAGATCAGTCTTCTTTTTGCACAAATTTGATCAGCGCCTCAATCGCTTCCTCTTCATCTTTCCCATTTGCGGATAATGTAATCACAGAACCGCTGTTAACAGCCAAGCTCATCAAACCCATGATGCTTTTGGCATTTACTTTTTTTCCGTCCTTTTCCAAAAAGATATCGGACGAGAAACGGTTTGCTTCTTGAACAAAAAATGCGGCTGGACGCGCTTGCAAACCTGTTTTTAATGTTACTTCGACTTGTTTCTCTATCATTGTTTCAACCTCCTTCCCGTAAAAATATTTCTTGTCAATATATTATTTAAATGAAAGCGTTTCGCCTGCCCGAAGCTTATTGGCGATTTCATCAAGCTTTCTTAACCGATGATTAATGCCTGATTTGCTGATTTTTCCGCTCGAGACCATTTCACCGAGCTCTTTCAACGTGACATCCTGATACATAACACGAAGTTCAGCAATTTCCCTCAATTTTTCGGGGAGCGCCTCTAACCCGATTTTTTCATCAATCAACTTAATATTTTCCACTTGGCGAATGGCTGCACCAATCGTTTTGTTTAAGTTGGCGGTTTCACAATTGACAAGCCGATTGACGGAATTTCTCATATCACGGACGATTCGCACATCTTCAAAACGGAGCAAAGCTTGGTACGCACCGACCAATGTCAAAAACTCCCCGATTTTTTCCGCTTCTTTTAAGTAAGTAATGTATCCCTTTTTTCGTTCCAACGTTTTGGCATTTAAATGAAACGTATTCATCAGGCTGCACAGCGAATCGTTATGCTCTTTATATAAAGAGGAGATTTCCAAATGGTAGGAGGAAGTTTCCGGGTTGTTCACGGATCCCCCCGCTAAAAATGCTCCGCGTATATAAGAGCGCTTGCAGCATTTTTTTTTCACCAGTTCAGAAGAAATTTGATGGTTAAATGTAAAGGCTTCACCTAATATATGCAAATCCTGCAAAATTTCCTTAACCTGTTCAGCCATTCTGACAATATAAACGTTGTTCTTTTTTAGCTTCATTTTTTTCCGGACGAGAAGTTCGATCGGGACATCGTATTTCTTTTTTGTCAGCGTATAAATGCGCCTTGCGATCGCTGCGTTTTCGGTTTGGATGTCCAAAATCATTTTCCGATTTGAAAAAGACAACGATCCGTTCATGCGGATGAGCGCAGACAATTCCGCTTTTAAACAGCAAGGCTTGACTTCCAGCGCCGTCAGCTCTTTTTTCGTCTCAGAAGCGAAGGACATTTTTGCATCAGCCCTTTCCGACTACAAATCTTAATCAAGCAAACGAAATAATATATTGGCCACTTTGTTTGTATCATGGCGGATGACATTGTTTTCGCAACAAACCATATGATCCTGAACTACTTGAAGCCCGATTTTTTCAAGAGATGGAGCATCTGCTTGAACAGGAAAAGCCGCCTCTTTTTCATAGCGCTTTTGTATGTATTCAGGAATTTCACCGTTGTTGACGAGAACCACATCAATAAAAGGACAACCTAAATGATCGTAAAGGGCTTTGACATGATCGCTCGCCGTATAATTGGATGTCTCTCCCGCCTGAGTCATCACATTGCAAATGTATACTTTTTTGGCGGGTGATTTGCAAACTTCCTCTCCTATTTTAGGAACAAGCAAATTCGGCAGAATGCTTGTATATAAGCTTCCCGGTCCAAAGATGATCATATCTGCCCTGCGAATCACTTCAATCGTTTCCGGAAGGGGTTCGACATGATCCGGAGTTAGAAAAACCCGTTTTATTTTTTTTCCGGAAACAGGGATTTTCGATTCGCCGGTAATAATCGTTCCATCCTCCATTTCCGCATTCAAGATCACACTGCGGTTAGCCGCCGGCAAAACGGTTCCGCGAACGTTCAACACCTTGCTCATTTCGCGGATGGCCAGCACAAAATCGCCGGTAATGTTGGTCATCGCCGCCAAAATCAAGTTTCCTAAAGAATGTCCTGTCAAATCATTTCCATTTTTAAAGCGATGTTGAAACAGTTCTTCGATCAGCGGTTCCACATCAGAAAGGGCTGCTAGCACATTGCGAATATCTCCCGGAGGCGGAATTTTCAATTCATCCCGGAGCCTTCCGGAACTTCCTCCGTCATCGGCAACCGTTACAATAGCAGTTATTTCAAAAGGTTTCCGTTTTAACCCCCGAAGAAGAACGGACAGACCCGTCCCGCCCCCGATGATGACAACTTTGGGTTTTTCCTTCCTCATAATAATCAAAATTTTCTCCTTTCAATGTCCCGATGTGAAACATGAACTTTAAAGCTTTTGCGAAAATAATCTCCGATATATTCCGCCAATGTTACAGAGCGATGTTGACCGCCTGTACAGCCAATGGCAATAACAACTTGGCTTTTTCCCTCCCTTTTGAAATGAGGAATCATAAACGCCAGCAAATCGATAAGTTTTTCTAAAAATTTTGAGGTCTCTGGCCACTTCAGCACATAGGAGGAGACTTCTTCATCAAGTCCCGTTTTGGGACGCATATTTTCGATGTAATGGGGATTTGGGAGAAAGCGGACGTCAAATACTAAATCCGCGTCAATCGGCAAACCGTATTTAAAGCCAAAGGACACTACGTTGACAGTAAAAGTTTGGCCTTCGTTTTCAGCAAACTGTTTGACAATTTTTTCTCTTAATTCACGGGGTTTTAAATTTGACGTATCATATACAATTTGCGCCCTTCCTTTTAATTCTTCCAACATTTCCCGTTCAAGGCGGATGCCTTCAAGAGGGAGACCTTTCGTTGCTAACGGGTGGGATCTTCTCGTTTCTTTATAGCGGCTTACCAAAACTTGGTCATTGGCGTCAAGAAATAATATTTGCGGCGTAATCCAAGGAATATCGTTAATTTCTTCAAGCGCTTGGTTGAGGGATTCAAAAAATTCCCTGCCCCGCAAATCCATTACAACTGCCACTTTATTCATTTTGTTGCTTGATTCCTTCATTAGTTCAAGAAATTTCGGCAGCAGAGTTGGCGGAAGATTGTCAACGCAAAAATAGCCAAGATCTTCAAAGCTCTGAATGGCTACTGTTTTTCCCGCGCCGGACATTCCTGTAATGATCACCATTTGAATATTTGTTCCTTCACTCATTGCTTAAAGCCCCCCGATTTTTATTGCGGATCCAGCCGATAAGCCAACAATTGAAAGTCAGATGTGTATGTAAATGTTCCATAAAGAATTCCTGAACCTTTTAACATATAATCAATAATGTGGTAATCCCCAGGTGCCATCTGAAGCTTATGAATGTCTTCAATTTTATGCCAGGCAAGTTTACCCTCTTCCGTCTCGGCGGCATTTTCCCCGTTAAATTCTGTTGCAAAAAATGTAAACATCATCCACTCTTGAACAACCTTGTCCCCTTCTTTAATAATCATCGTGAAGATCCCTTTGATTTTGGGGTTTTTTAAATAAATGCCTGTTTCTTCCCTAAATTCTCTCACAACGGCTTCTTTAATCGACTCTCCACTTTCCATTTTTCCGCCTGGAGCGACCCACCAGTTGCGGCGAGGCTTCTGAAGCAGGAGCAGTTGACCGTCGTGAACTAAAACACAGTTTGTCACTCTTTGCAAAATACGTTCACCCCTAAGTTGCTAAGCCTCAAAATTAAATACATCAGATTCCTTTCATTATACTATTATATGCTGTTTTTGCTCAACGCAGTTGCTCAAAATGGGAGTATTTTTTGAAATTTCGGTGTTTGGTCGGCTTTGCTGAAAATAGAAAACAGCTTTCTTCTCGTATCATTAGTTTTCAGGCGAAAGAATTTTTTATGCCAGTCGGCAGCTTGTTTCTCTTTTTGGGGGCCCAGCGGCTTTTGACTAATCTTCGATTGGCTATGGAATAACTGCCGATGGCTTATGAAGTTCATGCAATGAAAAAAGGAGCATGGGAAGGGTCACCCATGCTCTAAGTCTATATTATAAAAGGGGGTCAATTACTACCATTATAGTAACCGAATTTTATTGCAACGATGTTACATTACAATTAAATGACGATTACGATTTTGTTAATGAGTTTTTTTTGCTTGTTTTAGCTTTTCTTTCAATTCTTCCACATAAACTTGAGCAGATTGAGCTGCAATACTTCCGTCGCCGGTCGCAGTAACAATTTGGCGTAGCGGTTTTTCCCGGATATCCCCGGCAGCAAAAATGCCTGGAACTTTCGTTTCCATTTTCTCATTTGTTTCAATATATCCAGCTTCATTCGTAATGCCAAGATTTTCAAAAGGTTTGGAAAGAGGAACCATTCCAATGTAAATAAACACACCATCAATTTCTTTTTCCGTTTCTTCACCTGTTTTCGTATGAACAAGCGTGACTTTGCCGACTTTTCCATCGACTTCATGAATTTCTTTAACGGTATGATTCCAGACAAAATCCACCTTTTCATTTTCAAATGCGCGCTGCTGCAAAATTTTTTGCGCACGCAGTTGATCTCTGCGATGAACGATCGTTACTTTGTTGGCAAACCGGGTTAAGTAAACACCTTCCTCGACAGCAGAATCTCCGCCGCCAACGACGATTAAATCTTTTCCTTTGAAAAAAGCCCCGTCACATACGGCGCAATATGATACCCCACGACCGCCCAATTCTTTTTCACCGGGGACGCCGAGTTTTTTATATTCAGCTCCTGTCGCGATAATGACAGATCTTGTTTTAAATTCTTTATTGGAAGTTTTGACGATTTTATATTCACCTTCGTCAATTATCTCTTTGACATCGCCATAAGCATATTCCGCACCAAATTTTTTGGCATGTTCAAACATCTTGTTGGATAGCTCAGGACCTAATATATGATCAAATCCCGGATAATTTTCTACATCTTCCGTATTGGCCATTTGTCCCCCCGGAACTCCTCTTTCAATCAATAGCGTTGAAAGATTGGCTCTTGCCGTGTAAACAGCTGCGGTCAATCCAGCAGGTCCTGCTCCAGCAATGATGCAATCATAAATTTTTTCTTCAGACACGAGACTCAACTCCTCATTATAATTTCAATCACAATATGACAAATTTATTATTCCCTACATCCTATCCTATATAAAATAAATGCCTCGTGCTATTGATTTGCTCACACATCCAATTTTTTGGCAACCTGAATGTACTTCGATAATGTAGAATCACTGATGTCAAACCGTTTGGCACAATCGGCCTGAGTTATTTTTCTTCCCATTTTCTTCGTCCACAAATAATGAACAGCTGAAGCCCATGCTTTGACATTGCGGAATTTAATATCTTCCTCATACGCCTTGATAAACAATTGAAACCAATACAATGCAAGCAATTCCCCTTCCATTGTTTGTTCCATTAAACAATCGGCCACATGAAAAGCGAATTGAACGGCGGATGAACCGGATGGCTTTTCGCCGTTTAAAACAGCCAATACATATTGAATCGCCGTTTTTTCCAAATTGGTTTCAAACTGCTGTTCAACCATGAGTTTCTTTCGTTGATTCATCTTCATGGCATAATAAATCGAGAGCAAACGCTCCGGAATATTATCCCGATTGGAACCGTTTTGAGCATTCCAAGGTTCTGCTCCGTCTTTCAGCGGATTTATTTCAAGAACCTTTTTCCATATTTTTTTGGCTAAGTTTTGCTGTCCTATAAAGTAAGCAGAATAAGAAAGCCAATAATAGAAAGTGTCGTCTCCTTCAAACCCTTTTCGATACAATGGATACAGCTTTTGAAAAGCAAACCGGTAATATCCTATGAGAGCAAAGGTAGCGCCTAATTTATATTGATGCTCAAACAGGATCGGGTATACTCCCTTCAGCATATTGACTAGTGAATGAACCTGTATGTCATCGCCTTCATAATAAGAAAAAACTAAAAGATTGCATAAGGCATGCAAGTTTCCCGGGTTTTTATGAAGAATTCGGAAGATCACGCGTTTAGCTAGGTCAACTTCTCCTGAATAAAAGTGAGCAAGGGCTTTGTTATTATGTGCGGACCAAAATTCCGGATAATCGGCGATGATTTCATCTAACAAAGAAATCGCTTGGCGAAATTGTCCGTTTTCAAGAAAGAACCGTGCTTTTTCTTGTTTCTCAATCAGATTTTCCGGATATTCTATCGAATCCTCTACCTGAACATCCATTTCCAGCATATCCAACAGCTCATTGTTTTCTTCGGCAAATATCCCTTTTGGCGCTTTTTCATGATAAAGCAAGGCATATTCATAGGCTTTTTGGAACAATCCGAGATGTGCATAATTGTTTGCCAAAAAATAATAGCATTCTACCGAATCTTGATTCATATGATGGAGAATATATGTTAATAATTCATTGGATCTCTCATATTCTCCTAATTCCGTATAAATGGATGCCAGCCGATGCATCATTTCTTCGTTGTCCGGTTCCAGCTCAACTGCGCGTTTCACAAGCTTTGAAGCGAGCCTTAAATCTTTTTTTCGGTAGGCTTTTAAACCCATTCGGTAAAAGGACTCACTGTCTTGAAAAAAACGTACAATTTTGGAATCCCCGTCTCTTTTTCTTTTGCGATTTCCCACTCAAATCCTCCATTTCACTTTAGTTGCCGAAGGATAGTATAACACAACTTATATACATAAAAAACTATCAATTAATGGAGTAGCCAAGTCCCGCCGATCATTTTTTATGTCTTTCTCTCAGCACGTTTAATACTTCATCAAGAGGAAGCTTTTGCTCCCGCAACAGGACGAGCAAATGGAACAGCAAGTCAGCCGCTTCCCATTTCAGTTCTTCGTGGCTCCGGTTTTTGGCGGCAATGATGACCTCTGAAGCTTCCTCACCGACTTTTTTCAAAATTTTATCAATTCCTTTTTCAAACAAATACGTTGTATAAGAACCTTCAGGGCGCTCCGCTTCACGCTTAGCAATGACTTCTTCCAGCTGATTGATGATGTCAAACCGATCTCCTTGCAAACTCCCTTCGGCTTTTGAAAAACAGCTGTATTGTCCTGTATGGCAAGCCGGTCCGTTCGGAACCACCAACACAACAAGGGCATCTTTATCACAATCATAGCGAATTTCTTTCACTGTCTGTGTATTTCCGGATGTTTCCCCTTTATGCCAGAGCTCCTGCCGGGAACGGCTGAAAAACCATGTTTCTTTCGTTTCTAGGGTTTTTTCTAGCGCCTCTTTATTCATATAAGCAACAGTTAATATTTCCTTGCTGACAGCATCTTGGACGACTGCAGGTATCAGCCCTTGTTCATTAAATGTTAATTCTGAAATATTCATCTGACATTCACTCCTTCATTTCGCAAAAATTTTTTCACTTCTCCCACTGATGTTTCCTTATAATGAAAAATGGACGCTGCCAAGGCTGCGTCAGCTTTGCCGTCCCGGAACACTTTAAGGAAATCGGCCGCTTTTCCTGCACCGCCGGATGCAATGACGGGAACCGATGCAGCTTCGCTAATCATTTTCGTTAATTGGATGTCAAAGCCGGATTTCCCGCCATCTTGGTCCATGCTAGTTAACAAAATCTCCCCGGCACCTCTTTTTACAGCTTCTCTCGCCCAATCGACCGCATCCCATTCAGTTTCTTTCCTGCCGCCGTGGGTATAGACGCGATAGCAGCCCCGTTCTTCGTCATATTTCGCATCAATGGCAACAACAATGCATTGGCTGCCGAAATAATCCGCCCCTTCGGTAATCAACAAAGGATTTAAAACGGCTGACGTATTGATTGACACTTTATCAGCGCCGGCCCGCAAAATTTTTTTCATGTCTTCCAAGGAATTGATGCCGCCGCCAACTGTGAAAGGGATGGCCAAAGTTGCCGCCACCCGTTCCACGACGTCAATCATTGTCTTTCTTCCTTCATGGGAAGCTGAAATATCAAGAAAAACCAGTTCGTCGGCTCCCTCTTCATCATACACTTTCGCAAGCTCAACAGGGTCTCCGGCATCTTTCAACTGTACAAATTGCACGCCCTTCACAACTCTGCCGTCCTTTACGTCTAAACAAGGAATAATGCGTTTTGTGATCATGCCTCGCCCACCTCTTTCAATGCTTCACGGAGCCGAATATTCTTCGTATATAGGGCTTTCCCGATGATCGCCCCTTTTACGCCTTCATTCTCATGTTCTTTTAAAATTTTTACATCATCAATGGAACTTACCCCGCCGGAAGCGATGACGGTTTTTCCAGTTGCTTTTGCCATTTCCGCGACTGCATTTACATTTGGACCCGAGAGCATGCCGTCTGTGGCAATATCGGTAAAAATAAACGTTTCCGCCCCGCTTTTGGCCATTTCCCTTCCTAAATCAACCGCTTTTACTTCGGACGTTTGCAGCCAGCCTTCCGTCGATACGTAACCATTTTTCGCATCGATACCGATGGCGATTTTCCTTCCATATATATCAAGCATCTTTTCAACAAACGGCCTGTTTGAAATGGCGGAACTTCCTAAAATAACACGGGAAACACCGTTTGCCAAATATTCATAAACATCCCTTTCCGTGCGGATGCCTCCGCCAACTTGGACAAATACATCCAGTTCCTTTGCCACTCTAATGACATGTTCATGATTCACCCGTTTCCCTTGTTTTGCTCCATCTAAATCTACCATATGAATCCAGTCAGCACCCTCATCAACAAAGGACGCTGCTATGTCAAACGGGGAATCGCCATAAACTGTTTCTTGATTGTAATCGCCTTGGAGCAGACGGACGCATTTCCCGCCGCGTATATCAATTGCCGGATAAATAGTAAAAGCCATAAATAACGTCACATCCCTGCTACAAATGTTAAATAATTTCGCAAAATAGCCAATCCGAGTTTTCCGCTTTTTTCAGGATGGAATTGGCACCCGAAAACATGTTGATTGCCGACGACCGCAGGGACTGTTACCCCATATTCCGAACTGGCAATCACAATGTCCTCGTCATTCGTTACGGCATAATAAGAATGAACAAAGTAAACATAATCCTCCTTAAGGCCTGATAAAAGAGGGTGGTCGCGGTGAAACGTTAATTTATTCCACCCCATATGCGGCACTTTCAATTCTTCACCCGGGATTCTTTTCACTTGCCCGTTTAAAAAACCGAGGCCTTCCGTCCATCCGTTTTCTTCGCTTTCATTGAACAAAAGCTGCATCCCAAGACAAATGCCTAATAGAGGTTTTCCTTTTCCCACTTCTTCTTTTAGGAAATCAGCAATCTTGGATTCCGTTAAAATGGCCATCGCATCTTTAAAGGCGCCGACGCCGGGCAAAATGTATGCCTTCGCCTTTTGAAGCATTGATAAATCACTGGAAACAACATACTCAGCATTCATCCGTTCCAGCGCTTTCGAGACGCTGTATAAATTCCCCATGCCGTAATCAATAACTCCAATCATGGTTATAACATCCCTTTCGTTGACGGTACCCCTTTAACACGGGGATCGATCATCGTTGCTTCATCGAGCGCTCTACCTAATGCTTTAAACACTGCTTCGATCATATGGTGAGTGTTGATCCCGTAATGGATGATTACATGCAAATTCATGCGGGCTTCAAGAGCAAGCTTCCACAAAAATTCATAAACAAGCTCCGTATCAAACGTTCCGACTTTATTGTTCGGTAAATCGCCCCGCATCTCGAAATGGGGCCGGTTGCTTAAATCAATGACTACCTGCGCCAATGCGTCATCCATCGGAACAAAGGCATGTCCATACCTTTTGATTCCTTTTTTATCGCCAAGCGCTTCCCTTATTGCCTGACCTAAGCAAATCCCAATATCCTCTGTTGTATGGTGGTCATCAATTTCTACATCGCCATTTGCATCCACTGATAAATCAAAATGGCCGTGTTTTGCGAAAAGATCCAGCATATGAGTTAAAAATGGAACGCCTGTTTCAAGATTCGTTTTGCCTTCTCCATCGATAGAAAATGACAGCTTAATATCCGTTTCCTTTGTTTTGCGGGTAATCGCCGCCGTTCTTGTCATTTTGGCTGATCCTCCTTTTTTGCTAGACGTGCTTCAATCGCTCTGGCGTGGGCTTCCAGTCCTTCAAATCGGGCAAAGCTGGCAATTTTTGAAGCGTTTCTGCGAAATGCAGCTTCACTGTAGGAGATAATGCTTGACTTCTTCATAAAATCATCTACATTGAGAGGGCTGGAAAATCTGGCTGTACCGTTTGTCGGCAAGACATGGTTCGGTCCGGCAAAATAATCCCCTACAGGCTCCGAGCTGTATCGGCCTAAAAAAACAGCACCTGCATGCTTAATTTTCGGCAGGACGTCCGCCGGGTTTTCTGTCATAATTTCCAAATGCTCCGGAGCAAGTTCATTGACAATCTCTGCCGCATGATCAAGACATTCCGCCACGTAAATTTTCCCGAACCGTTCAATAGAAGCAGAGGCAATTTCTTTACGCGGAAGTGTTGCCAATTGCTCTTCCACTTCTTTTTGTACAGCTTCCGCCAATTGCACGGAAGGCGTAACAAGCACGCTTGAAGCCAGACGATCGTGCTCCGCCTGAGACAATAAATCAGCTGCTACCTCACGGGGAATAGCTTTGTCATCAGCTAATACAACAATTTCACTCGGCCCTGCAATCATATCAATGGCTACTGAGCCAAATACTTCACGCTTCGCCAAAGCGACAAAAATATTGCCGGGGCCGACAATTTTATCAACCGAATGAATCGTTTCCGTCCCGTAGGCAAGAGCCGCAATCGCTTGGGCGCCGCCAACTTTGTATATTTCCGCCACACCTGCTTCGTTTGCGGCGACCAGCACTTCAGCGGGCAGTTTTCCGCTTTGATCAGGAGGGGAAGTCAGTACGATTCGGCCGACGCCGGCCACTTTTGCCGGAATGACATTCATCAACACGGAAGAAGGATAGGCAGCCGTGCCGCCCGGTACATATACGCCAACTGAATCAATGGGTGTCAGTTTTTGGCCGAGCATCGTGCCGTCATCATCAAAATAAAACCAAGATTCCCGTTTCTGTTTTTCGTGGAACCGATAAATGTTTTCCCGAGCTTCTTTTATTATGGCAACAAAATCGCTGCCGACCGCTTCATATGCACGACGAATTTCTTCTTCCTGCACCTTTAAAGAAGAGAGGGCGGCTCCGTCAAAACGCTCCGTGTATTCCAATAACGCTTTGTCTCCGTTTTTGCGAACATTGGCAATGATTTCTTTGACAATGTTGCGCTGCTCTTCTGTGCCGGCATCGATCGACCTTTTCAAGGAAAGCTTTTCATCCTTTGAAACGCTGACGATTTTCAATCTTCATCCTCCCCTTCTTTGGCCACTGTTTTGGCAAGACGTTCAACGAGCAAGTCAATTTGCCGATCCTTCATGCGATAACTCACTGGGTTGACAATTAAACGGGAAGTTACATCGGCAATATGTTCAAGCTCCACCAATCCGTTTTCTTTCAATGTCTGTCCCGTTGAAACGATATCGACGATCCGATCAGCCAGCCCAATTAATGGCGCCAGTTCAATTGACCCGTTTAAATGGATGATTTCCACTTGTTCGCCTTGTTCACGAAAATATTTGGAAGCGACATTCGGATATTTTGTTGCCACTCTCGGAGCAACATCACTCATCTTTGTATTGGGAAGCCCCGCTACCGCCAAATGACATTTGCTTATTTTCAGATCAAGTACTTCGAATACATCCCGTTCCTCTTCCATCATGACGTCTTTGCCGGCAATCCCTACATCAGCCACTCCGTGTTCTACATATGTTCCGACGTCCATCGGTTTGGCCAATATGAAGCGGATGTTTTCTTCCGGAACATTTAAAATCAGCCGCCGTGACTCATCAAATTCATCAGGAAGCTGATAACCCGATTTTCTGATTAAATCGGCAGCTTCTGAAAAAATCCTTCCTTTCGGCATTGCAATTGTCAACATACTCATTTTTCTCTCACCTTTCCTGGTTTGCCAAGAAAATATAATATATCTGTGAATTTTTCCGCAAATTTGTCAATTTGGTCAACACCAGAAATGTCCTGCATAACCACCTGTTTTCCTTCTTTCCGAAGATTCATTGCCTGTTGAAAAGCTTCTTTGCGCTGCTCTTGGCTAAAAATGACAGCATAACGTTCCCTATCCGCCTCTAAATCGCCAAGGGCTTCGAGCAAACGATCCAAACGGATGCCAAAACCTGTAGCAGGAGCAGAGCGGTTAAATTTTTCCAACAGTTGGTCATAGCGGCCGCCGCTTCCGATCGGCAATCCGACGCCATCTGCATGAAGTTCAAAAAGGATGCCGGTGTAATAGTTCATATGGCTGACAATGTTCAGTTCCAGTTTCATATATTGATTTACTTCATAGGCATCAAGTTGAACGAACAACTGTTTCAAATCTTCAAGTGCATTTTTTCCTTCTTCAGAGGAGACAAGTTCCATCGCTATATCGGCCTGCTCAATTCCACCTCTTAATTCAATCACTTTTATCAAGCGTTCTTTATCAATGGTCGAAAGGGGGAGATTTTTAACATGTTCACGATAGCCGACAAAGTTTTTTTCATATAAATAGCGGCGCAGTTTTTCAGCTCGTTCTTCTTTTCCTAAAATTTCAGCAAACAAAGCATTGATAAAACCGATATGGCCAATGGAAATTTTGAAATCTTCCAATCCACTATTTTTCAGGGAATAGATCATCAAGGCAATCGCTTCCGCATCGGCACTGGTCGTTTCATCGCCGATCAATTCGATGCCAATTTGCTCAAATTCAGCGGGACGTCCGCCTTCATGCTGCTGAGCTCGAAATACATTGGCCGAATAGGCAAGCCTTAACGGCAAAAATTCCTTCATCAGTTTCGAAGCCGCCACCCTCGCAATTGGCGCGGTCATATCCGGTCTTAACACAAGTGTATGCCCTTGACGATCAAGCAGTTTAAACAACTGCTGCTCTAATATTGCAGATTGAACCCCGACCGTTTCATAAAACTCCAGCGTCGGTGTTTCAAGAAATTCGTAACCCCAGCTTTCGATGACGTTCATCATTTTTTTTCGTACCTTTTCTTTTATCACATATAAGCCCGGCAATGTATCCCGCATGCCTAAAGGCTTTTCAAACATAAACAATCGCTTGCACCTCCAAAGGACGTTCACTTTAGTTCGCTAATATGTTACCATACTACCAAAATAAAGATAAATATTCAATAGGAAAATGATTAACATTTAGAAAATTTCCATGTTGTGTTCCACTGCGAGACAGCTGCCGTTTTTTAGTTTTCTATACTCATGATGGTCTTTTAAGTAACATACCAATCGAAAATCTTAACTAAATTCAAAAAAAATGCCCCAGATCTTTTGCAGTGAATTCTGGAAGCCAAATACCAAAAGAAGTGCATCTTATAGTGAATAATGATAGCACATTGAAAATGAGTATTGGAAAACATTCAATGCAGCTAACTTTTGAACATGCTATGTCTTTGGAGAAATAAGCCGCCTCTCGCTACTGGATGCCCATATGCGGAAAGTACTTATCATTTTATTCTTGAATAGACTTGCCACTTAATTTATATTCGAAAAACCCGTATTCAATCGTAAATAAAAAGGAGCATCGATTCGTAGAAAACCAATACTCCCTTTCGTTCCAGTTTGTCCACCATATCATCATATTTTTATCTCGATCCTAGATTTTGAATAAATAGGAAGCCTGTACTGTTTAAACATCCCAAATTGACTGACGAAATCATTCCAGTCCTCTTTGAGCTAGTGAATGGTTCTGTCCGCTCTGCGTCGCAATATTTGTTCCATCCTATGCCCATCTGCTCTTTTAGGATCTCCTTATATCCCCTCATACTCATTTTGGAAAGAGGAATTAGCAACTAAGCGTGACTATATTGTTTTTGCACCACTTGAGCAACATGGTTGCCATTTTGTCCTTCTTTCATTAGATTTGCTATATGTCCGTACGAGCCAGACTATTATAAAAGATCTGATATGTTTCCAATATTATATTAACGACCTGTTTTAACTTATCGCTCGTGTATTGTTTTGTTATCACCATCAACTCATCCTTTATGGAACCGCTGGCCGCATTTTCGGCTGAATCTGAAGATAATACATACTTGCCTTATCACTTGTCCATCCTTTTGAAAAATAATTTTCATTATCTTTTAATGATGCTTTGACTAGTCTTGAAAACTCATTTTTTCTTCTTTAGATATCCCTTCCATATTTTAGAAAAATGATAAGAAATACTGGTCGTAATCTGAGTTTTTCTGTTCCTGTTCCTTCAAATCTGTAACTTTTATCTTTTGATTGTATATTGCCGCATTATTATACTTGAATCATTCTTAATATTTTCTGCTTTCGCTGTTTAATTCATTTGTTCAAACTGCACATTTTAAATGAATCTTGATAATCAAGAAAAGGATTAATGGAAGATTTCATCCCTCCTATTATAAGTGCGGTCTATATACAAAATAAGCAAAATGATATAGTGAATCTGCATTAGAATTTAGAACTTTCCCATTGGATAGAAAACAATAGGTATAATATCGAAATAGTGATAACTTGTATAAGTTGAATATTTATATAATCCTACAGCTACTTGAATAGATGGAAATTCAATTGTAAAATAGCCATCACTGTCAGTCGTCGTTCCAAATCCAGTATAAATCCTTTTATTTAATATTTTAGCCTTAGGTACAGGCGCGCCATTTCCATCAAGCAGCACCCCTTCAAAAGGTCATAAAATACCGAATTCCCCCATTGGTAGCCACAATCATATTGAAAATAGTCCACATCATCCACATCAATATTTGAAATGACAGCAGCTGTCTTTTCAACGAACCTTCGGCGGCATTAATGAAACTAAACGCAGTAATTAGTGGTTTAGTGGTAACTAAAGCACTGCAAGCCGTGAAACGATAATTTTTTCATTTCTAACACCTATCCTTATTTTATATCGGAATTTTTCAACTATTATTAATAATTTTCCATATTAATGCCATTAAAAAAATGAAAATGGATTGGAAGCCCTTTTCATAAAAAAGGAAAAATCCACTTTTTATTACAACAATCCCCTTTCTATCATTCATTATAAGCTTAGTTGTCATATTCAAACTCCTTGTATAAGTTTTACTTTTTTCAATGACTATTAGCTTCCGCTTATTGTTGGTCATCGATTGTATTTTTATAATTGGACTTTGCCGCCGCAATTTTTTCAGCGGCTTCTTTATTTAATCAACCCTACTGTATTTTGCAAAGTAAAAATAAAAAAGAGAAAGAAAAAGTATAAAACTTTTACTTTTTTATCGTCATTATTCTATTGTTAAAAAATCTGAAGAAATAAAATAACCTGAGCCCTTATGAATGGAGGCTCAGGTTTCTTAAAATGTGTTTGTTTATTCCTGTCCGCTCGCAAGCGGGTTCTATCAAAGCAGCTTACTGCTTTCTTTGTTCCATTTCTTCTTTTGTATAGATGATGCGCATCGGGTTTCCTCCCACAAAAGCACCTTCCGGGACATCTTTGTGGACAACAGTTCCCGCTGATATAACCGCATGGTCACCGATTTTTACACCTGGCAAAATCGTCGTGTTGGCTCCAATCATCACTTCATCGCCAATCTCCACTTCCCCAAGCCGGTATTCATTGATTAAATATTCATGCGCCAAAATGGTGGTATTGTAACCGATAATCGAGTTTCTTCCCACTTTGATCTTTTCCGGAAACATAATGTCCACCATCACCATAAAAGCAAAGGACGTTTGTTCGCCGATTTTCATGCCTAAAAAAGTCCGGTACAGCCAGTTTTTGAAAGACATCCATGGTGTGTAGCGCGCGATGATAATAACAATCACATTTTTGAGCACTTTCCAAAAAGAGACCGTTTTATAAACTTGCCATAAAGAATTTGCTCCTTCGACCGAAAATCTTTCCGTCCTTCTCACGATCTTCACTCCATCACAATGTTCAATAAATCGCTCATTTGCTCAAGCACATAATCCGGCTTAAGGGATTCAATATATTCTTTCCCTTTAATGCTCCAACTAACCCCTGCGGTATAGGTGCCGGCATTTTTCCCAGCTTCAATATCATGAAGATTATCCCCGACCATAATGGCTTCAGACGGTTTGGCGCCAAGTTGTTTGAGAGCCAGAAATATCGGTTCAGGATGCGGCTTTGCATGTTCCACGTCATCGAGCGTGACAACAGCGCCAAAAAAAGACTTCAAGTTTGTTAACTTTAACCCCATTTCAACGGTTTCACGGATTTTCGTCGTCACAATTCCAAGTTTGAAATGGTGTTTTCGCAACGTTTCTAAAGTTTCGCAAACGGTCGCAAATTCTTTTACAAGCTCATTATGATACTGATGGTTAAACTGGCGATATCTATTTATCATTTCGTCAGCCCGATCCGGATCAATCGCTTGGAAGGTTTCGGCAAGCGGCGGACCGATAAAAGGGAGAACGTCTTCTCTTTTGAATCGTCCCGGATAATAATGGTTTAGCGTATGCAAAAACGATTCGATGATCAATTCATTCGTATTAATCAATGTGCCATCCAAGTCAAAAAGAATGGTGTTTATGCTCATAAGCTGTTCCCTTTCCTTCTATATTTGCTCCCTTTTTCCAAAAGAACCCGACAGCCATCGTCAGAAAAACGGCAGCCATCAAACGGATGCAAAGCAGCGGCCATACCGGAATGCCGAGCGGAACAAAAATTAACGTATCTTCCACGACAGCATGACAGGCAACGAGAAAAATGAGAGCCAAAGTCAAATCACGGCGTTCGACCCCATCTTCTTTTGCCGCCTGAATCATTACGCCGGCTCCATAAGCAAGGCCAAAAATCAGCCCGGCTGCAAGGGTGGTTGAAGTGTTTTTCCTCATTCCAAGCAATTGGATCATCGGCTCCATCATTTTGGAGAATTTATCTACCCAACCTAAGTCTTTCATGATCTGAATCAAAATCATGAGCGGAATGACAATAACGGCAAGCTGAACAACTCCCATCGCTGCCTTTTCAAGACCGTTCAATATAATCTCTCCCCATTCTGATGGAGCATCTGTTGACGGAGCTATAAACCCGTATCGAGCTTTTTCCCCTCCACCTTGCCAAAAGAGATGAATGATAAACGCGGAAAAAAAAGCAAGTCCCAATCTTACAAGCAAAATGATCCACGCCTTCACGCCGACTTTGCTTGCAACAGATGTTTCGATCAACAAATTATGGGAAAACGAGAGCATAACCGCAAGAATAAAGACCTCTTTCACTGTAAAATCAAATGACAAAATCGCTCCTATCGCGGCATATAAATTGAGAAAATTCCCAATGACTAAAGGAATTGCCGCATCACCGTTTAATCCAAAGATTCCCATTGCAGGTGAAATAAAGTTTACAATCCAGTCAATGAGCGGGGTATACTGTATAAGAGATACAATCAAAGTGACTGGAAAAATAACTTTCCCAAGCACCCATGTTGTCTCTAATCCGGCCTTGAACCCCTTAAAAAGCGATTGTTTCAAATGCTCACCTTCCATCTCATTCATCCAAATATTTCGGAATATTTTTCCCATGCAAGCGCCGGTAAATAAAAATGGCAATAGCCAGAAGCGCTAATAACGCAGAGAGCACTTGCGCCATTCTCAACGTTTCCGTCAGCATCAGACTATCGGTTCTCATGCCTTCGATAAAAAATCGGCCGACTGAATACCAAATAATGTAAGATAAAAACAATTCACCACGACGCAAATGAACTTTCCGCAAAAGGATCAGGATCACAAATCCGGCAAAATTCCAAATGGATTCATACAGAAATGTCGGATGGTAATATTGACCGTTAATATACATTTGGTTAATGATCCAATCAGGCAACTGGAGATTTTCCAAAAATTCGCGTGATACTGGTCCGCCATGAGCCTCCTGATTGATAAAGTTTCCCCAACGGCCTATGGCCTGCCCTAAAATAATGCTTGGCGCCGCTATGTCCGCCAGTTTCCAAAAAGACAAGTTCTTAACCTTTGCATAAACAAATCCGGTCACAACCGCTCCGATCAATCCGCCATGAATAGCCAAGCCGCCATGCCAAATTTTCGGAATCTCTGCTAGATTGTCAGAATAATAATCCCATTGAAATATTACGTAATATGTGCGGGCGAAAATAATGGCAATCGGAAGGGCAAATAATAATAGATCAACAAATACATCTTTGTGCAACCCTCTTCTTTCGCCTTCACGTATTGCCAAATATAAGCCGAGCAAAGCGCCCAGCCCAATGATCACTCCATACCAGTGAACTTGGATCGGACCAAGCTGAAAAGCAATCGGATCTATTGGTTGAATTGTATCTCCCATTCTCTCATCTCCTGCATACTATTATTAAAAATCATCGTGATCCCCTTCATCGATTACATCAGCCAGTTTATTCGTAAATTGTTCGGCCGCATTAAATCCCATTCTTTTTAAACGGAAATTCATTGCCGCCACTTCAATAATGACCGCCAAGTTTCTCCCCGGACGAACCGGAATCGTCAACTTCGTCAGTTCAGAATCTAAAATTTTCATTTTGTCTTCATCAAGTCCTAGGCGATCATAGAGTTTGTTTGGATCCCATAACTCCAAATCAATCACTAAAGAAATCCGTTTATAATCACGAACAGCCCCTGCACCGAACAATGTCATCACATCGATAATCCCGAGCCCGCGTATCTCCAAAAGATGGCGAATTAATTCCGGCGCAGTTCCGACTAATGTATCGCGATCTTCTTGTCGTATTTCAACGCAATCATCTGCTACAAGGCGGTGGCCTCGTTTCACCAGCTCTAACGCTGTTTCGCTTTTTCCAACTCCGCTTTTTCCAGTTATTAATACGCCGACACCATATATATCAACTAATACACCATGGACGGCCGTTGTTGGCGCAAGCTTACTCTCCAAAAAATTAGTCAGTCTGCTTGATAAACGAGTCGTTTTTAAAGGCGAACGCAGCACCGGAACATTTGATTTTTCAGATGCTTCAATCAATTCAGGCGGTACTTCCATCTCCCTTGATACGATAATGGCCGGCGTCACATCCGTGCAAAGCTGTTCCATGCGATCCCTTTTTTCCTCGGGAGTCAATTTATCAAAAAAGGTTAATTCCGTTCTTCCTAATAATTGAATGCGCTCTTTCGGATAATAAGTAAAATAGCCGGCCATCTCCAATCCGGGTCTCGACAGATCACTTGTTATGATGGGTCGGCTAATCCCTTCTTCACCACTGATTAATTCAAGTTGGAACTTTTCAATGATATCTTTTGTACGCACTTTTGACACAAAGGTGTTCCCCCTTAATCATTAACGTCTTTTTTATTGTAGCACGTTTTTTTTGAGGGACAAATACTGCAAATTGATAAAAACGATCTATTCGTAATCAATCCAAAACTCTTCTTTCTCCCGGGGAAAATAATAAAATTGATCCGTATATGGTGAATAAGCGCGCACGAAAATTTTCGATGCATCCGGATAGAAATGTAGCAGCCGCAGAAATCCGTTTCCCCCATTTGGACCTCCTTGGTAATCAGCCAAAATCTCATATACTGTCCGATCCGGTTTTCCATCATGATCATCATCTATTTCTGTTTTCACCATTTGACTATTGTCATAATGCCCGCAAAGCACCATTTTTACATTTTGATTTTTCTTGACAACTTTCTGGAAAATGCGGTTTCCAATGAACGTCCGCTTGCCGCTTTTATGCAAATATTTATGAGTAGCAATGATGGCGGTTCGATCCGGATAAAGCCTTAAAACTTGATTCATCCAAGAAATGCCTTCCTTATCAATGCCCCATCCAAGATAAAGAAAAAGAAAAGAGCGATTCCCAATTGTAATTAAATCGTAATGTCCGCGATTATTTTGGAAACTTCCTCCATAGTACGGTTTTTTTTGAAATCGATCCTGGCCAAAATATTGCCAATACTTTTGATAAAAGACTCCATAGGTTAAATCATGGTTTCCTGCCAGCACCCCATACGGGATATTTGCTTGGTCAAGCTTGGCAAAAACGCTGTCGGCCACCAGCCATTGCTCATTTTTCTCCGCCCTGTTCACGATATCACCGGTATGGATAACATATTGAATATTCCATTTTTCGCGTTCATTGATCATCCAATCGATTTGTTTATGAAAAATATGGGGATATTTTTCCGAATAATATTGCGTGTCTGAAAGCCAAACAACCGTATAAAATGACGGATAGGAAGAGGAACCATGAAATGAAGCGGAATAGATCAAGTTCGGATGTATAAAGGCCCAAGAAAAAAACATTAAAAATGCAAGCGGAAGCCATTTCGTTCTCAACAATAAATTCATTTATATCACCTAATCGTATCATTCCCGAAAAAAAAGGAGATATAAATGAATTTTTGATCATTTCTTCCTTTCTTGAATCGGTTCAATGATCAGCTTATGAATAAGCAAATGTAAGACAGAGATAACGATCGAAGCAAGCAGCGCCGTACCAAAATCATCAATGTTGAATGAATCTCCCATGATACTTTGGGTCATCATTAATGTTATAGCGTTAATAACAAATAAAAACGCACCGAGCGTCAATATCGTTACAGGCAATGTCAAAAAAATAAGAAACGGTTTTACGAAAACATTTAAAAACGACAAAATGATGCTGGCAACGATTGCAGCACCAACCCCGCTTAAATAGAATGAATCAAAATACCCAGCTACTACAATCAATATCAAAGCATTTACCAAAATGCTTAAAAACCAGTTGACAATCATTCAAAAAACTTCCTTTTATCCGTTTTTATTTTATTATAACATTTGGAAAAAACAACGACAAAACGAAGCAAATCCAAAAATTGATCTCATTGACAATATTGTTTCCGTTTGGTAATATCATTGTACATTATATAACATCCGTTATTTTTTCAGAATTTTCAGTTTTTTATTCTCTCTTAGTTGCCCTAAATATTGTTGTCTATTTTTCAAAACGACAACTCCGTTTACATTCTTTTTAGAAGGGGGGCAGCGGCTGAAAGTGAGTTCATTAATGATTTTATCAGACCATTTGTTGCTGGAAGCTTACTATGAAGCGATCGAAATTGGCGTCAGTGAAGAATTTATTCTCTTATTGGAAGAAGAAATTGTTAGAAGAGGAATCGCACCATCCTCCTCTAACTCTAAAATGTAATAAAAAGAAACTCACAATCATCATTATACAACATTTAATTTGTTTTACAAATCGAAATTTTCATAAAAAAATTTATATTTGATTGCGTAGCGAATAAAACAGGACAAGCTATTGGCGGCTTGTCCTGTTCAATTCTTTATTGCGGCTTCTTTTTCTTTGATCAAAAGTTTCATTCGCTTGCGGTCGCGTTCTAAAACAGGTTTTAAATATTTGCCAGTATAAGAATGTTCGGCTTCGGCCACTTCTTCGGGAGTTCCGACGGCAATCACCTTTCCTCCCCCGTCTCCTCCTTCCGGGCCCAGATCGATAATATAATCGGCAGACTTGATCACATCAAGATTATGTTCAATGACAAGCACCGTATCTCCGTTCTCAACCAAACGGTGCAAAACTTTTAAAAGCCGTGCGATATCATCCACATGGAGTCCTGTTGTCGGTTCGTCAAGTATATACATTGACCTTCCCGTTGAGCGGCGGTGTAATTCTGAAGCAAGCTTTACCCGCTGCGCTTCTCCTCCCGACATCGTTGTTGCCGGCTGTCCCAGCTTCATATAACCGAGTCCGACATCATAGATCGTTTGCAGTTTCCGTTTGATTCTAGGAATATTTTCAAAAAACTGCAGTGCATCTTCCACCGTCATATCCAATATGTCCGCAATATTTTTGCCTTTATACGTTACTTCAAGTGTTTCCCTGTTATATCTTTTGCCGTGGCATACTTCACATGGCACATAAACATCAGGCAGAAAATGCATTTCAATTTTGATGATTCCGTCGCCGCGGCACGCTTCACACCGTCCTCCTTTCACGTTAAAGCTGAAGCGCCCTTTTTTATAGCCTCTTACTTTTGCTTCATTTGTAGCTGCAAATACGTCCCGGATATCGTCGAATACCCCTGTGTAGGTTGCCGGATTCGATCGAGGCGTTCGTCCAATTGGCGATTGGTCGATGTTAATGACTTTATCTAAATGCTCGACCCCTTTTATTTCTTTAAATGCTCCGGGCTTTGTTTTCGCATTGTTCAGCTTTTGCGCCAATGCTTTTTGCAATATTTCATTTACCAATGTGCTTTTTCCCGATCCCGATACACCGGTGACAGCAATAAACAGGCCTAAAGGGAATGTTACGTTAACTTTTTTCAAATTATTTTCGCAAGCTCCCTTAACTTCAATGAAACGACCGTCCGGTTGCCTTCTTTCGATTGGCAGCGGAATGAATTTTTTCCCTGACAAATATTGTCCAGTAAGCGAACGTTCATTGTTCATCACTTCTTCAGGTGTCCCTGCCGCTACAACTTGTCCGCCATGCGCACCCGCCCCCGGACCGATATCGATCAAATAATCAGCTGCCAGCATTGTATCTTCATCATGTTCGACAACAATCAGCGTATTGCCGATGTCGCGCATATTTTTCAATGCATTGATCAACTTATCGTTATCCCTTTGATGCAAACCGATCGATGGTTCATCCAAAATATAGAGGACGCCAGTTAATCTGGAGCCTATTTGCGTTGCTAGGCGGATTCTTTGTGCCTCTCCGCCTGAGAGTGTTCCTGCGGATCTGCTTAACGTTAAATAATCCAAGCCAACGTCAATTAAAAAATTCAACCGTTCCTTTATTTCCCGTAAAATTAATTTAGCAATCGCCATTTCTTTTTCCGATAACGATAATTGATCGAAAAATTGGTACGCTTCGCGAATGGATAAATCGGCCACTTCACCGATATGGTGCCCGTCGATCAAAACAGCAAGGCTTTCCTTTTTCAAACGGTGCCCTCCGCATGCAGGACATGGCTGATTGGTCATGTATTTTTCCATTTGTTCCCTTATAAAATCGGAGGTCGTTTCTTTATAGCGGCGCTCAACATTACGGACAACACCTTCAAATTCGATATAGTTTTCCCGAATTTGGCCAAAGTCGTTTTCGTAACGGAAATAAATTTTTTCTCCGTTGCTGCCGAATAAAAGTTTTGCCAGCAGATGTTTCGGTATGTCTTTAACCGGTATGTCCATATCTATGCCGTAGTGATCGCAAACCGCTTGAAGAAGCTGCGGGTAATATTGGGAGCTTGTCGGTTCCCACGGTGCAATCGCATGTTGTTTTAATGATAAATTTCGGTTCGGTATAACAAGATCGATGTCTACTTCAAGTTTTGAACCTAAGCCATCGCACTCAGAACATGCTCCATACGGACTGTTAAAGGAAAACATTCGCGGTTCAAGCTCCCCGATGGAAAAACCACAAATCGGGCAAGCGTGATGTTCACTGAAGAGCAGTTCTTCGCCATCGATTATATCAATGATGACTCTTCCTCCCCCCAGCTTCAACGCCGTCTCAATAGAATCTGTCAAACGGCTTTCAATGCCTTCTTTGACAATAATCCTGTCAACCACCACATCGATGGAATGTTTTTTATTTTTTTCAAGTGATATGTCATCGGTCAATTCCATCATGTCGCCGTCAATTCGGACGCGGACAAAGCCTTGTTTCTTAATTTCTTCCAATGTTTTGACGTGCATACCTTTTTTCCAAGAAACAACCGGCGCCAACACTTGCAGTCTCGTCCGCTCCGGATATTCCAAAATCCGGTCAACCATCTGTTCTATTGTTTGCGAAGAAATTTCAATCCCATGAACAGGACACGTCGGCCGGCCGACGCGGGCAAAAAGAAGGCGCAGATAGTCATAAATTTCTGTCACCGTTCCGACCGTCGAACGCGGATTTCTGCTTGTCGTTTTCTGATCGATGGATATGGCCGGTGACAGCCCTTCAATCGCATCAACATCAGGCTTATCCATCTGCCCCAAAAATTGGCGGGCATACGCGGATAAAGATTCTACATATCTGCGCTGTCCTTCTGCATAAATGGTATCAAAAGCTAAAGAAGACTTTCCCGAACCGGATAATCCTGTGACAACGACAAGTTTGTCCCTTGGTATTGTGACATCTATGTTTTTCAAATTATGGGAGCGCGCTCCCTTTACGATAATTTTATCCGTAGCCATATTTGTCATCCTTCCGCTTTTAGCTCTAAAATAAGATCGCGCAATTCAGCAGCTCTTTCAAAATCCAGTGCTTTGGCTGCTTCTTTCATTTCTTTTTCCATTTCGGCGATCACTTTCTCCCTTTCTTTTTTCGTCATTTTGCTTAATTTCACTTCTTTTTCTGCTTTATACTCTTCAGCATCCTCTGCTGCATACGTTGCCCTAATGACATCGCGAATATCTTTTTGAATCGTTTTTGGAGTAATCCCGTGCTTGCGGTTATATTCTTCTTGAATCGCACGCCGCCGTTTTGTTTCATTAATAGCGATTTCCATTGATTTTGTCATTGTATCGGCGTACATAATCACATGCCCGTTTGCATTCCGAGCTGCTCGCCCAATCGTTTGAATCAGCGAGCGCTCTGAACGGAGGAATCCTTCTTTATCTGCGTCCAAAATTGCAACTAAGGAAACTTCCGGTATGTCGAGGCCTTCTCTCAACAAGTTGATGCCGACAAGCACTTCATGTTTTCCAAGCCGCAAATCGCGAATGATTTCAATCCGCTCAAGAGTCTTGATCTCTGAATGAAGGTATGTCACTTTAATGCCGATTTCACGCAAATAATCCGTCAGATCCTCCGCCATTTTCTTCGTCAACGTTGTCACAAGCACCCGTTCATTTCGTTTTACCCGCTTTTGAATTTCTCCGATTAAATTGTCGATTTGCCCTTCGATTGGCCGTACATCAATGGTTGGGTCCAAAAGGCCCGTTGGCCGGATAATCTGTTCGACCACATCAGAACAATGTTCCAGCTCATATGGACCGGGGGTTGCCGAAACATAAATGACGTTTTTCATATGTTTTTCAAATTCTTCAAACCTTAAAGGGCGGTTATCGAGGGCTGAAGGCAAACGGAAGCCGTGATCGACAAGCACTTGCTTTCTTGCTTGGTCGCCGTTGTACATGCCGCGGATTTGCGGAATCGTCACATGGGATTCATCAATCACAATCAGGAAATCATCGCCAAAATAATCTAAAAGCGTGTAAGGAGTGGATCCCGGCGGCCTTAATGTAAGATGGCGGGAGTAATTTTCAATTCCGGAGCAAAAGCCCATTTCCCGCATCATTTCTAAATCATATTTCGTCCGCTGTTCCAATCGCTGCGCCTCCAAAAGCTTCCCTTTCTCCCGAAGTTCTTTAAGCCGCTCATCTAACTCCTTCTCAATATTGGCAATGGCAATTTTCATTTTCTCCTCTCTTGTGACGAAGTGAGAGGCCGGGAAAATTGCCGCGTGCTCACGGTCTCCGATAATTTCCCCAGTTAGTGCATCAACCTCGCGAATCCGGTCAATTTCATCTCCGAAAAATTCTACCCTAATGCAATGCTCGTCCCGTGAAGCAGGGAAAATTTCCACAACATCCCCACGGACGCGAAACGTTCCCCTGCGAAAATCAACATCGTTTCGTTCATACTGGATATCGACTAAACGGTGCAGCAATTCGTTCCGATCCATCTCCATTCCGGTTCTTAAACTGACAACAAGCTCGCGGTATTCCTCAGGGGAACCTAAACCATAGATACAAGATACACTGGCAATGATGATGACATCCTTCCGTTCAAACAAAGCGGATGTGGCAGAGTGTCTGAGCTTATCGATTTCGTCGTTAATGCTTGCATCTTTTTCTATATACGTATCTGTCTGCGGAACATACGCCTCCGGTTGATAATAATCATAATAGCTGACAAAATACTCAACAGCATTGTTTGGAAAAAATTCTTTAAATTCGCTGTATAGCTGCCCCGCCAGCGTTTTATTATGTGCAATCACAAGCGTCGGCTTGTTGACTTCTTTAATAACGTTGGATATTGTAAATGTTTTTCCAGTTCCCGTTGCTCCCAACAGTGTTTGGTGTTTTTTCCCTTTTTTTATTCCATCCACCAATTCTTTAATGGCTTTCGGCTGATCGCCCTGAGGCTGATATTTTGAAACCAATTCAAACCGATCCATGGAATTTCCTCCGTTTCAAAAAAGCATATAGTTTATTTTAACACATATATAAGATGAATCACCAAAAATACGAACTGACGTTTGTTTTTTTTACCATAATAAAAACCTGTTGAAAATTTGAACAGGTCTTAAGAAGATTTCTTTTTTTCCTTCACCATGCTTCTCGCAACAATAAAACCGGCGGCCAAACTGGCAACATCCAAAATGGCAATATAAATGGTGTCCATATGTCCGGCTAAATAAGAGGCAAATAACAATCCCGCAGTAAGCAATGTTGCTACTAGATAACTGTAGGTCACTCTTGTAAATAACAAAACAAGCAAAAAAGGAACAAAGGTGGCGAGAACGAGCTTAATCATCATAAAACCTCTTTCTGTCATCCGTTTTACTTCTATTATAGTGAAGTCTTCAAAAGGAGCAAGCTTATCGTTCACAAAACAAAAAACCCTCACATTTTTTGCGAGGGCAATAGCATCAACTTTTTTGATAAATCTCTTTATGCTCTAAAAAAGCATTGTATGCCAAACCGAGCGCACCGCAAAGACCAGCGTTGTCTCCTAACCCCGGCGGAACTATGTAGTCAGCTATTTTTTCGGAAAGCAATTCATGTTGAATATATCCGTTTAAAAGTTTTTGCACATTTTTTCTGATTAGAGGGAAAATTTGTTTTTGTTTGCTGACCCCTCCGCCTATCACTACTTTTTTTGGCGACAACACTAAAATAAGATTGCTGATGGCTTGGGCAATATAAAAGGCTTCCAATTCCCACACTTTTTCATCCCCAGCCAAATCCTGCCCCTTTTTTCCCCAGCGTCTTTCAATGGCAGGCCCTGACGCCATTCCTTCCAAACAATCATGGTGATACGGACAAATACCTTTAAACGCATCTTCGGGATGCCGGCGCACAAGCATATGCCCCATTTCCGGATGAATCAGCCCGTGAACAAGCCGACCTTCGACAAACGCTCCGACGCCAATGCCTGTCCCGATTGTCATATAAACACAGCTATCGAGCCCTTTGGCTGCCCCCCATTTCGTTTCGCCAAGCGCAGCCGCATTGACATCTGTATCAAAACCAATTGGGATTTTAAATTCTTTTTGCAGCACACCGACAAAGTTCGTTTGCACCCATTGCAGTTTTGGTGTTGATGTAATATATCCGTACGTTTTGCTTGAGCGATCCAAATCAACTGGGCCAAATGTACCGATTCCGATCGCTTGAATACCTTTATCGCGAAAATATTCAATCACCTCTTTGAATACTTCATCAGGCGTTGTCGTTGGCAGGGTGATTCTCTCCTTTACATTTCCGTTTTCATCCCCGACCCCGCAAACAAATTTCGTTCCTCCAGCTTCAATTGCACCTAACAACATTTTCGGTTCCCTCCATGTCAATTACCCCATTGCATTAATGAAACATCTTGAATGCGTTTTCTGCTATCTTCCAAATTATAATCAATCTCTTTTATGAATGGAAGAGGGAAATGAAATTATAAAGATGTTGCGAATGATGTGTTCAATGATTTCTTTACGTTCCAAGACTTTTTGCAATAAAAAACCGTCAGACTTAAAGCTGACGGTCATTCTTCTTCAATAGATATTCAGTTTCTGACAATTTGAATTATTGCAGTACCCATTGTTCCGGTTTCAAGTCCTGTTTCCCGCTTCTGTCCAGTAAAATCGTTAAACTGATAAGAGTTACCAAAACGGTCGCCCCCATATCCGAAAGAATTGCGATCCAAAGTGTAAGCCATCCCGGTATGGTGAGCAAAAGAGCCATTGCTTTTAACCCTAGTGCAAGGGCGATATTGAGCTTAATGATTCTGTTCACTTTTTTCGATGTTGAAATTGCTTCGGGAAGCTTTCCAAGGTGATCCTGCATTAAGACGATATCGGCGATTTCGATGGCGCTGTCCGTTCCTTTTCCCATTGCAATCCCTAAATCAGCTGCCGCGAGTGCGGGGGCATCGTTAATTCCATCTCCGATCATTGCCGTTTTTCCAGATAATGATAATTGTTTCACCTTTTCCACTTTTTCTTCCGGCAATAGACCGGCGAAATATTCGCTTACACCGACTGCTTTCGCCACTTTTTCAGCCGTTTTTTCGTGGTCACCAGTCAGCATAACGAAGCGTTTCACACCTGCTTGATGAAGATTGCGGATGACTGTTCTGCTTTCCGGACGAATTTCATCGGCGATGCCGGCAATTCCCAGCACTTTTTCTTGATCTGAGACCAAAACGATTGTTAATCCGCCTCGTTTAAATGAATCGATCTGTTCTTTCACCTCTTCGCAAATCAAAAGATGATTGATGGTTTTTTCGTTGCCGGCAAAATATTCTTTTCCATTGATTTTGACCTTAATGCCTTCTCCTGAAATGGTTTGAACGAACTCAGGATCGATGAGGGGGACATTCATTTCTTTTATTTTTTTCTTGATTGCTGCGGCGATCGGATGAGTAGATGATTTTTCGATCGATCCGATAATCGGCCAAAAAGATTGATCATATTCAATATATTTCTCTACGTACGGTTCCCCTTTCGTCAAGGTTCCTGTTTTGTCAAAAGCAATTGTTTCCATCTTGCCCAGCTGTTCTAAATAAACACCGCCTTTTACGAGAATGCCTTTCTGCGCATTTTTCGTAATGCCGGAAACAATGGCAATCGGTGAAGATAAAACAAGTGCGCACGGGCAGCCAACAATTAAGACGGCCAAACCTTGATAGAGCGAATCGATCCAGCCAGTTCCAAAAAGGAGCGGCGGAACGAATATGACGATAGCTGAAATGATCATGATTAACGGCGTATAATAGCCCGCAAACTTGTTAATAAATTGTTCCGTTGGTGTTTTCGTTTCTTGAGCTTCTTCCACTAAATGCAAAATTTTGGCTAAAGATGAGTCTTCGTATGCCTTGGTAATGTGAATTTGCAAAACTCCTTCATTGTTGATGCTTCCGCCAAACACTTTGTCGCCTTTCTCCTTTTGAACAGGGAGCGATTCCCCGGTAATCGCTGATTCGTTGACAGAACTTTTCCCTTCCAGCACTTCACCGTCCGAAGGAATTTTTTCGCCCGGCCGAACAAAAACGACATCCCCTGATTTGAGTTCATGAACGGACACCTTTTTCTTTACGCCATTTGCAAGAACCGTTGCTTCGTTGGGGGCAACGTCAAGAAGTGACTCAAGGGAACGCCGGGCTTTTTCCATTCCCAAGCCCTCCAAATATTCGTTCAGCCCAAATAAAATAGCGACCACTGCTCCTTCTTTCCATTCCCCGATCCCAAAGGCGCCAATTAATGCAATTGTCATAAGGGTGTCAATATTAAATTTCAAACGAATAAGATTTTTGGCGCCTTTCATAAACGTTTGATAACCGCTGATGGTAGTGGCAGCAATATATAGCAGAACAGCTACAGATTCCTGTCCTTTCAATTCAAAAAGAATGGCGAAAACAAAAGCCGACACCGAAATTCCCAAAAACCATAACATATTAGGGCGGGGCTCTCCTTGCTGAGAAGCTTCCTCAATATAGGCTCCATCTTTCGCTAAAATTTTTTTCACTTTGGCAAGATCAATTTCTTCATTTACATAAAGTTTGCCGGACTGAAAATGGAGTTTAGCATTTGTCCCATGATCAAGTTTTTGTATTTGCTGTTCCATATCCTTTGCACAATTTGCACAAGATAACCCTTTTACCCGATACTGGATCATTGCCGATCCCTCCAAATGAAATTACGTGATAAATTTATTTTATGTGTTTATATGAATAGATGTTCATATTTTATGTGTCTATTTTAAAAAAAATGAACCAAACAGTCAATCTTTTTTGAACTTATTTTCCCCCCAATATGGAAAATATTATGTTATAATTGGTTTCGAAATCCGATATCGATTTTCGATAATATAAAGGACGATCGCAATGGAAGAAAAAGTTTTACGAAAATTGTTTCTCGGTTTTATTCATATCCATATTTTGCATCATGCTAACGAACATCCAATATTCGGTTTATGGATGCTGGAAGAACTGAGGCGGCATGGATATAACATAAGCGCTGGAACTCTTTATCCGATTCTCCATTCAATGGAAAAGGATGAGCTATTGCAAAAAGATGAACGAAATGTTGATGGAAAAATAAGAAAATATTATACAATCACCCAAAAAGGAGCAGCTGTTTTAAAAGAAGCGCGCGCGAAAGCATATGAACTTTTTAAAGAAATAAAAGATGAAAGAGGAGATTGACATGAAATTGTCAAAATGGAGAACATTCGCCGAAATCTTCGCTGTTGCCACAAGGCTTGGTTTTACTTCGTTTGGAGGCCCCGCCGCTCATTTAGGATATTTTCACGAAGAATATGTTCGAAGAAGAAAATGGTTAGATGAAAAAAGTTATGCGGATTTAGTTGCCTTATGCCAGTTTCTCCCCGGGCCGGCAAGCAGCCAAGTCGGCATCGGAATCGGTATCATGCGTGGAGGGATTTGGGGAGGAATTGTTGCTTTCCTCGGATTCACTTTCCCATCAGCTGTTGCCTTAATGATTTTTGCCCTCATTCTGAAAAATGCAAATCTTGAGGATGGCGGCTGGATTCACGGATTGAAAATTGTCGCTGTTGCTGTTGTGGCCAATGCGATCAGAGACATGGCGCATAAATTGACGCCTGACCGAAGGCGGAAACTGATTGCAGTCGGGTCTCTTGTCATCACATTGTTGTGGCAAAGCGCTTTTTCACAAGTTGTTGTCATTTTGATGGCTGCTGTGATCGGTTTTTTGTTTTACAAAAATAAAAAAAACTTTCAACAAATGTCCATACATGTGCCGATTTCCAGTCGTTTCGCCATCATTTGTTTACTGTTGTTTTTTAGTTTGCTTTTCACACTCCCTTTATTAAAAAGTTTGACTTCCTCCCATTGGATCGGAATGATTGACAGTTTTTACCGTGCAGGTGCCCTCGTCTTCGGCGGCGGACATGTCGTGCTTCCGCTGCTTGAGAGGGAATTTGTGCCGGCCGGACTTCTGTCAGAGGAAAAGTTTTTAGCAGGTTATGGCGCCGCCCAAGCAGTCCCCGGTCCATTGTTTACATTTGCCGCATATATCGGTGCAGCCATGAGCGGATGGACAGGAGGAATGGTGGCAACGGCTGCTATCTTTCTTCCCGCATTCCTCCTTATTTTCGGCACCTTGCCGTTTTGGGGAAAACTTCGCAGCAATCCGAACATCAATGGAGCACTCTTGGGAGTCAATGCGGCTGTCGTCGGAATGTTGATTTCAGCCTTTTATCAGCCTATTTGGACCAGTTCAATCCTTCAACCGATTGACTTTGCATTCGCCGCCATCTTATTCAGCATGCTCGCATATTGGAAAATAGCCCCATGGATCATTGTCTTAACGGGCGCCCTTGGAGGAACATTCCTTTCCATTTTATAAAACAAAAGGGCAGCTTTCTCTAAAAAACTGCCCTTTAACCGCTTATCCGGCTCCCTCTACTTCCCATTTTTTCTCATCTTGAACAAATAAGATCCCTAGCTCGTGGTGTTCTCCTTCGTATAAAGCTCGTTGAACAAAACGAACTTCTTTATTATGTCCTAAAATTTCAAGCTTGCAATACGCTCTGTTCGTTTGCAGCGCGGCATAAAACTCTGTTACGTTCTTTACATTAATGCCATTTGCCTTGATAATCACTTCTCCCGTTTTAATTCCCATTTTTTCCCCCGGAGATTGGGGAAGCGTGCCTAAAACAACTAATCCATCGTCTCTTTTCGAAAAGTAAAAGGCGGCCGAGTCATCATTCATTCTCTGTTTTATCGAAATAGCCATTTTCCCTGCCAGAGCCAAGACGGCGGTCACAAAGGCTAAAAAGGATACCCATAAAGATCCAACTGCAATGATAAAGGAAACCAATCCGAGGTATGCGATGCGCCTTCCAGTTGTTTGAATGCTTTCTTTAGGAAGAGATCCTTGAATTCTTTGCTTAAAGCCAAGAAAAAACGGAATCATGAATAATGAAAACGGCTCTCCGTTGATTGAAATTACCGGCCACCACGAAAAAGGCGATTCAAGCTGGCCGCCGGGAACGATGAGCAATACAGGTAACAGCCACATCCTATTCGCCAAGTGGTTGCCGATCGGAAGTCCTCTTTTGCTTTTAATAATAAACAGTGAGGTACGGACATGGGCTGTTCGGTAAATAAGTATTCCTTCGCAAATTAAAAGAAGGCTCATCATGATTGCAAGGGCGCTGTAGCTTGTCCGATCGATCTCTGCAAAAAATTGTAGAATCGATTGATTCTGATCGGCTATTTGACTAAGAAAAGCAGTTAAGATCATCGTTCCGCCCAACGTCACAGCGGCCGACAAAAACCGAGGATTGAATGTCAAACTCACAATCAATGTCCATACCGTCCACAAAACTATAGTGCCGAAAGGAAGCCACAATCCAACTAAAAAGAAAATGACCGACAAAATCAATCCAGCCAAAATTCCTTTTGTATAAGTAAAACGAATATCATCAAAGACATCGTATACTCGCACATGAAAAGACCGGCGTTCCCTCTTTACTCGCCAAACGCCATTTAAATAAGCAAAGATGAGAAAGAAATAAACAAAAGGATGGAGAAAAAAACGGCCTATGCCCATAAGCAATTCCAATAGCCACTGCCCAGCCAAAAGGCTCACCCCTTTATAACTTCAAGCTTTCCTTTATTTTATCAAATCTCGTTCAAATGCGGGCAGGGGAATTTTATTTTTTCAAAGAATTCATTTAGCTGCTGTTCATTTGAATTCGGGAAGACCATCCCCGAAAAATTGCAGATTAAAAAGGAAATGTGTTTTATTACTTAGGGCCTAGCTTGGAGGTCACGTCTCCAAATTTATGTTGTTGGCAGAAATTTCAGCAATAAAAAAAGACTGTCTAAAAAGTCCATTTTTCGTTTCAATGTTTCCATGTAAAAAGACCCAAGAATGTTGATATAACAGCATTCCTGGGTCTTGTTTTATTTATAAATTCATCTGAAAAACCGTTTTTTGGGACAGCGCCCTTTTTTCGGGCTATATTGCCAATAAAGAGATGGCCGTCTGCAATTGCAAATCGCTTTCAGGAGAGCGAACTTGTTTTTGAATCTGCTCATTTATTTTGAGCGCTGCTTGTTTGTTTATGATTCCTGTCACAGGGAGCCCGTTGATTTGTTGAAAAGCTTTCACGGCGATTTCCGTTCCTTTATCAAAGTATCCATCTGTTCTGCCAGTTTCAAACCCTAATCCAGATAATAAAATTTGCAAGCTTTTCACTTGTTCATTGTTCATATCTCTCTTTAACGGTTGATCCACGAACAAAGGCCCAACGTGAAAATATTTTGGCTGTGAAACTTCCACTGTCGGTTCAATGCCTTTACCATGAATCCAATTTCCGTTCGGCGTCAGCCATTTATATAATGTCAGCTTAATGTTGCTTCCGTCGTCCAAAGGGATTGTTTGCTGAACAGTTCCTTTTCCGAACGATGTCTCACCAACGGCCGCATATCCCCCCGCTTCTTTAAGGGCAGCCGCCAATATTTCAGAAGCAGAAGCGCTCCCTTTATCTATTAACACGGCAATCGGATAAGGCTTCTTTTCTTTTAGTTTTGAATAAAAGGGCTGTCTTTTCCCATTTCGATCCTCAATCTGGACATATGGCACGTTTTGGGGGATAAGGTTCTGCAAAATTTGTTCGACTGTTTGCAAATATCCTCCAGGATTGCCGCGCACATCGATCACAAGTCCATCGATCTGTGTTTTTTCTAAGTTTTCCAGCTTTTCTTTAAAATGGTCTCCTGTTTTTTCCGAAAAAGATGTAATATTTAACACGCCGATTCGTTTTCCGTTTTTGTTTGCCAAGGAACTAAAAACAGTTTCGATCGGTATTGTATCCCGCTTAACTTTAACGGAAAGCAATTCATCATGGCCGGGCCTTTTGATCGTCAAACGGACAAACGTTCCTTTTTTCCCGCGGATTTTCAGCACTACTTCCTGCAAATCCAAATTCGATACTGGTCTGCCGTCAATTTTTATTATTTCATCATTCGGTTTAATGCCTGCTCTTTCCGCCGGTGAATGTTTAAATGGAGAAATAATCACAAATTTTTCGTTTTGCATGCCGACCTCAGCACCAATTCCTTCAAAAGAAGAATCAAGGGATTGGGTAAACTGCTGAACGGTTTCTTTATCCATGTAAACGGAATAAGGGTCTTCCAATGTAGACAACATTCCTTGAATGGCTCCTTCCAGAAGCCGTTTGTCGTCAACAGAATCGACATATTTTTCTGTAATGATTTCGTACGCTTGTTTCAGCTTTTTAAAATCGGGAACGGTATCAATGCTTTCTGTTGCAGAAGCTGATATCAAGGCAAATCGATAATCACCATTCATAAATACCCATATCCCGATGATCAATGCCGCCATCAATCTGATCATCCATCTCTTCATATCGATACTTCCTTTCCAACAGTCCGAATTATTTATAGAGTGTGCAAAGCATGTATTATTCATGTATGGATTGAAGGAAAGAATATATCTATAAAATCAAATGACCGCCATCTCAATCGATGACGGTCATTATCAAGTCCAATGATTCACGTTTGTGATTTCAATGAAAAGATTACGGAAGGACGCTTAACGGATTGATAACGTTTGACTTGCCTTGCCAAGGTCCGTTGTGAACTTCAAAGTGCAAATGCTGCCCTGTAGATCTTCCTGTATTCCCCATGTAGCCGATAAACTGCCCTTGGCTTACTCTTTGCCCATTGGAAACATTTATGCTCCGCAAATGTCCGTAGAGTGTTGTATAGATTTTGCCATTTATGTTATGAGTAATTAAAATGACATTTCCGTATCCTCTCATTTGTCCAGCAAAACTAACCGTACCACCTGCTGATGCATATACCGGAACTGTGCCCCGTTTGGCAATATCAATACCGGCATGGAATCTGCCCCATCTTGATCCCATTTTTGATGTTAAAACACCTGAAGCTGGCCAAATAAACGCTCCGCTTCCGGCTGCTGATGAAACAGAAGGTGCTGAAGACGAATTGGAATGACTTGTAGATGTAGCTTGGGCTTTCTGTTTTCTTATGTACTCTTGCTGCTGCTGCTCAATAATCCTCTCCTGCTCTTTTAGAAATGCTTCATGATCCGCCAATTCATCCAGTTCATCCATGGCTTGGCCATATTCAACTTCCAGAACCCCGAGAAGCCTGTCTTTTTCATCCACTTTCTTGTCCAGATCCTGTTTCAATGCTGCCAGTTCAGACAAAGCTTTTTCTAAATTGGAAAGGTCTTGATTCAGTTTTGCCTCTGCTTCCTCTTTCACCTTCATATCCCGCTGATGCTCTTCAATAATTTTTCTGTCGGCTTCAACAAGCGTCGTAACGGCGCTGATGCGGTTGACAAAATCGTTAAAGCTTTTTGCACCTAACAATACATCAAGATAGTTGATGACACCGCCGCTTTCCTGAAGCGATTTCGCCCGCTCCTTCAAAAGATCATTGCGTTTTTCGATCCGCTGCTTCACTTCTTCAATTTGTTTTTTCAGTTCTTCAATATCCGCTTTCGTTTTATTAATCTCTTTTTCTTTCGCTTCAATTTTTTCGCCAGTATCCAGCAACTGTTCATTCAATTTTTCTACTTCTGCATTTAATTGATTTTTCTTAGCTTCCAAATCTTTTAATTCGTTTTTCTTTGCTTCTATATTTGATTGAATATTGGAACGGTCATGTTGGATTTTTGCTTTCTTTTGTTCAAATGTCTCTGCAAGCGCTTTATTGCTCAAAGGTATGAATGCACCGCTTGTTCCAATGATCGCTGCAAGACTTAAAGTAATGAATTGTTTTTTCACGATTCGGTTCCCCCTCTTCGCATGGTTTCATTGATATTCACGAACAGTTATGTATAAGCAGTCTGACAGACTATCAGTCTGTCAAACTACACTTTTAAAAATTTGCGTATGGACATGACGCTTCCCCAAACACCGATTAACGAGCCGATCAGCAATAAAACGGCGGAAATTTGGAACACAAATGGCGAAAACGGCAAAAGTTCCACGAAAGTTCCCTGAATGTACGGTACGGCGAAATCGACAAGACTGTTATAGCAAACGATTAAGATTGCGATCGGGATCACAGCTCCAAAGGCACCGAGCAACAAGCCTTCAAGGAAAAACGGCCAGCGTATAAACCAATTGGTTGCACCAACTAATTTCATAATTTCTATTTCCCGTCTTCTGGCAAAAATCGTAATTTTAATCGTGTTTGATATTAAAAACATGGCTGTAAATACTAGACCAATCACTAAAACTAAGCCGATGTTTCTCGATATATTGACGACTTTGAATAATCTTTTTACTGTATCCTCTGCGTATTTGACATCTTGAACGTTTTCAAATTTTCTTATTTCTTTCGCCAGAGCTGGTGTGTCTTCAGGATTTTTGGCTTTTACGATGAAAACATCGTTTAAAGGGTTGTCCTGTTCAAACAGCTTGAATGATTCCCCTTCTTCGCCAAAACTTTTTATCAGTTTTTGCAGTTCTTGGTGTTTTGAAGAAAACTGGATGCTTTGCACTTTGTCCAATTGTTTCAGATTCTCTTCCAACTGAGCTTGAGCGTTTTTGTCAGCCGTTCTGTCAATAAGCACTGTCATCTCAACACTATCTTCAATGTTGTTGGCAATATTATTGAGATTCATCATGACTACGAGAAAAGTTCCAACTAATAACAGCGTTACGGTTACAGCCGAGATGGATGCAATCGTCATCCATGTGTTTCGGCCGAGACTTTTCACTGTCTCGCGCAAATGGCGTACGAGAGTTTTAATCATAAAGACCATACTCCCCTCGTGCTTCATCGCGGACAATTTTCCCGTCTTCAATCGCAATGACTCGTTTCCTCATCGTATTCACAATGATTTTATTATGCGTTGCCATCAACACCGTTGTGCCGCGATTATTGATTTCCTCCAACAATCGCATAATTTCCCAAGAAGTATCGGGATCTAGGTTCCCCGTCGGCTCATCAGCGATAATAACAGGCGGATTATTGACGATCGAACGGGCAATGGAAACGCGCTGCTGTTCTCCTCCAGATAATTCATCAGGAAAAGAACGAGCTTTATGCTTTAATTGGACAAGATCCAAAACATCGAGTACTTTCTTTTTAATATTTTTCGGATGGTCGCCAATGACCTCTAAGGCAAAGGCAACATTCTCATAAACAGTCAGTTTCGGCAGCAACTTAAAATCTTGAAACACCACGCCGATTTTTCTGCGAAGATAAGGAACTTCTCTTTCTTTCAAATTTTCAAGTTGAACACCGTTTATGACAATACTGCCTTTTGTCGGCTTTTCTTCCCTGTACATCAATTTAATGAATGTTGATTTCCCTGCGCCGCTGGGACCAACAATATATACAAATTCCCCAGCATTTATTTTTATTGATATTCCATTGATGGCTAAAACACCGTTTGGGTATGTCTTATAAACATCTTTCATTTCTATCATGCTATCACCTGAAGTATTCTATCAAAAGAATGATTTTTTGCGTTTCTTGAAACATTTTCATCTCTTCAATCGTCTATATATTGTAGTAATAAAAAAGAAACAGCACTTATTCCACAAAACTTATTATAACATCATTTTTCGTCAAAAATAGACCTTTTCATATTACATTTTTATTTCAATCTCGTAATTTGCAAGAATTTTTTTAATATTTTCGTAACAAAAAATGAAATAAATCCCATTTTTTCTATAAACTGAATGAAAAATGGCGAAATGTTATCGCCATTTTTCGTGTTTTCAACTATTTTTTTGCTGAAAGCCAATCCGCAACAACATCCGCTTCCTCTTCGTTTAATATGCCTTTCGGCATAGCTCCTTTGCCGTTCACAATAATGTTTTTAATTTCATCCTTATTGTATTTGCTGCCAACTTTCTGCAAATTAGGACCGGACGCACCTTCAAGGTTCTGTCCATGGCAGCTTGTACAATTTTGTTTAACAAGTTGTTCTGCTTCTGCAGTGCTATTATTTTTAGCACCTCCTGCATCTCCGTTCTCTTCTGTATTGTTGCCGCCTCCGCATGCTGCTAATAAAAACGACAATCCTAAAAATAGTGCCAATGCTTTTTTCACAATGAAGCCTCCCTTCAATTGGATTCAGGGATATTATAACCCACTATCAGCAATTTCACCCTTTAAGGATTTGAACAACATTTTACAATCTTGTGAAATGAATGTTAGAACTGAAATTGACAATTTTGGTGATTTTTTGAAGGGATCGGACTAGACTATATTATCTTCCATAAAATTTATGTAATACCGCTGAGTGGACATCCTCCATCGGGTTCATTTTGAAAACGAAAAACCGGGCGCAAACTCACTGCTTCCGCCCGGCTTTCCCGCAAAACAAATAACCTGTGAGAACAACATTTGATGAGATGCGATCCTCTCCAAAAATTTTATTGCAATTTTAAACGTAAATACGCATCGATAAAAGGGTCGATTTCTCCGTCCATTACGGATTGAACGTTCCCGATCTCGACATTTGTCCGGTGGTCCTTCACTAGCGAATAAGGGTGAAAGACGTAAGAGCGAATTTGGCTGCCCCAGCCGATTTCTTTTTGTTCTCCGCGAATTTCGGCCAGTTCTTTTTCCTGTTCCTCCATTTTTTTCTGGTACAACTTTGTTTTTAACATTTTCATCGCGCGTTCCCTGTTTTTAATTTGCGACCGCTCCGATTGGCATGTAACGACAATACCTGTTGGCAAGTGAGTAATCCGCACCGCTGAGTCGGTCGTATTTACATGCTGGCCTCCCGCACCGCTTGAACGGTACGTATCAATTTTTAAATCTTCGCTCTTAATTTCAACATCGATTTCATCATTGAATTCCGGCATAACTTCGCACGAAACGAATGATGTATGCCGGCGGCCTGATGCATCAAAAGGAGAAATTCGCACTAACCGGTGAACCCCTTTTTCCGCTTTTAAATAGCCATATGCATTATGCCCTTTAATCAGCAATGTGACGCTTTTAATTCCGGCTTCATCGCCCGGGAGATAGTCAAGCGTTTCTACTTTAAACCCTTTTTTCTCTGCCCATCTCGTATACATTCGCAAAAGCATCGAACCCCAGTCTTGCGACTCTGTTCCTCCTGCGCCCGGATGAAGTTCCAATATCGCGTTATTTTTGTCATAAGGCTCATTTAATAAAAGCTGCAGTTCAAAGTTGTTCAGTTCCTTTGTTAAGGATTTTAATTCCGATTCCAGTTCTTTTTGCAGTTCATCATCAGGTTCTTCTTTAATGAGTTCGTAGGTTACTTGAAGATTTTCAAATGATTCGTGCAAATGATTAAACTCTCCTACTAGCTCTTTTAACCCATTCGCTTCATTAATGACCTTTTGCGCTGCTTGCTGGTCATCCCAAAAATTTGGCGCAGCCATTTGTTCTTCCAATTCTTGAATGCGTTTTTCCTTCTCTTCTAAGTCAAAGAGACCCCCTAAAATCCGCTAATCGCTTAGCCATTTTTCCGAGTTCATGTCGAATGTCTACTAATTCCAATGCATCATCACCTCAAAAATATGCTTTACTTTTGTCAAAGAAAAAGGCAGAGAGACCTCTACCTAAAAATAGCGGTTAACGTCCGCAGCAATGTTTGTATTTCTTGCCGCTTCCGCAAGGACACGGATCGTTGCGGCCGACTTCATGCGTTTTCCGAATCGGTTTCTTTTTCTTCGGCTCCATGCCTTCTTTTGGCTGCACAGCCTCGCCAACTGCCACTTCCTGCCGCTCCAGATTGTTTTGTATCTCTGCTTTCATTATATATTTTGTAACATCTTCTTGGATGGATGCAACCATATTTTCAAACATCGCATATCCTTCCATTTGATATTCGCGCAAAGGATCTGTTTGTCCGTAAGCGCGCAAGTGGATGCCTTGACGAAGATGATCCATCATATCGATATGATCCATCCATTTTGTATCAACCGATCGAAGGACGATGACACGTTCAAATTCCCGCATGTTTTCTTCACCAAATGCAGCTTCTTTTTCATCGTAGCGTTGTTTTGCTCTTTCCCAAATAATATCGATGATTTCATCCGCTTCTTTGCCGCGAAGTTCATTTACATCGAATTTGCTTGTTTCATCAAGAATATTGGCTTTCACCCAGTCAACCAAGCCTTCAAGATTCCAATCTTCAGGGAGCTCTTCCTCAGGAGTGAAAGAGCGTACAACGCGCTCGATCGTTTGTTTGATCATTTCTTCAACATTTTCCCGTAAATTTTCCGATTCCAGCACTTCATCTCTTTGTTTGTAGATAATTTCCCGCTGCTGCCGCAATACATCATCATATTGAAGAAGCTGTTTCCGAGCGTCGAAGTTGTTTCCTTCGACACGTTTTTGAGCTGATTCCACTGCACGCGTAATCATTTTGCTTTGAATGGGCTGGGAATCGTCCATTCCAAGACGATCCATCATGCTCATCATGCTTTCTGAGCCAAAGCGCCGCATTAACTCATCTTCCATCGATAAGTAAAACTGGCTCACTCCCGGGTCTCCCTGGCGTCCAGAACGCCCCCGCAGCTGATTGTCGATTCTACGGGATTCATGGCGCTCCGTGCCGATGACGGCCAGACCTCCCAACTCTTTTACTCCTTCGCCGAGCTTAATATCTGTTCCGCGGCCAGCCATGTTAGTAGCAATGGTTACCGCTCCTTTTTGCCCGGCTTGTTCAATAATTTCCGCTTCCTTCGCATGGTTTTTGGCATTCAATACATTATGCGGAATCCCTTTCTTTTTCAACATATTCGAAAGCAATTCAGATGTTTCAACAGCAACTGTACCGACTAAAACCGGCTGGCCGATCATATGTCGCTGGGCAATATCTTCCACGACAGCCTTAAATTTCCCTTCCATGGTCCGATAAACGAGATCCGGACGATCCTCGCGAATAACCGGCTTATTTGTTGGAATGGAAACCACCTGCATGTTGTAAATGTTGCGGAATTCTTCTTCTTCTGTTTTCGCTGTACCCGTCATACCAGCAAGTTTTTCATACATGCGGAAATAATTTTGGAACGTAATGGTTGCGAGCGTCATGCTTTCATTTTGAATTTCAAGCCCCTCTTTTGCTTCAATTGCTTGATGAAGGCCGTCGCTATAACGGCGCCCTTTCATTAAGCGGCCGGTGAACGGATCGACAATGATGACTTGTCCATCTTGCACGACATAATCGATATCTTTATGCATGACGACATGGGCTTTCAGCGCGTTGTTGATATGATGGTTTAATGTAACATTTTTTAAATCGAACAAGTTATTGATTTGAAACGCTCTTTCCGCCTTTTCAATTCCCTCTTCCGTCAGTTGGACTGATTTTGTTTTTTCATCATATGTGTAATCTTTATCTTTTTGCAGCGTGCGGACAAAAGCATTTGCCTGCATGTACAGCTTCGTCGATTTTTGCGCCTGTCCGGAAATGATAAGCGGTGTTCTGGCCTCATCAATTAAAATCGAGTCCACTTCATCAATAACGGCATAATGAAGCGGTCGCTGCACCTTCTGCTCTTTATAAAGAACCATATTGTCCCGCAAATAATCGAATCCTAATTCATTATTTGTTGAATAAGTTATATCGGCTTCATAAGCCGCCTTTTTTTCTTCCCTTGACATGCCGTTTAAATTTAAACCGACTGTCATGCCGAGAAACTCGAATATTTTCCCCATTTCATTGGCATCCCGCTGCGCCAAATATTCATTGACAGTGACAACGTGGACGCCTTTTCTCGTGAGTGCATTCAAATACACTGGCATGGTTGATGTCAATGTTTTTCCTTCACCGGTTTTCATTTCGGCAATATTTCCTTCATGCAGAGCAATGGCTCCCATTAACTGCACTTTAAATGGGTATAAACCGAGAACTCGGTGCGCAGCTTCTCTAACGACTGCGTAAGCTTCAATTAAAAGGTCATCGAGCGTCTCGCCTTTTTCCAACCGTTCGGCAAATTCTCCCGTTTTCGCACGCAGTTCAAGATCTGACAGTTTTCTCATCTCAGAGCCGAGCGCATTGATTTTTTCAGCCATTTTTTCATATCGCGCCAACGTCCGCTTGTTCGGATCAAACACTTTATTTAAAATTCCAAGCATTTTGAACGCTCCTTAAATCAGTTTGTAATACATGTACGATAGGTTCTCATTAAATTTTATCATTGCTTTTTCAAGCATACAACTTTCGATCGCAAATCATCCATACACCCATGATTGGTCATATGTCCGGTACTTATTGCGAAGGTTCGTGATAGCTAACATTTCTATTATAATAAATTTGCAAAAAAATTACAGCCCATAAAGGGCTGCAATCATTCAAAACGGATTTTATTCATTTGGCTCTATTAGTCCATAGCGGCCGTCTTTTCTGCGATACACAACATTTGTTTTGTTTGTGTCCGCATTTGTAAAGACGAAAAAGTTATGACCCAGCATGTTCATTTGCAAAATCGCTTCTTCTGCATCCATTGGTTTCAAATTGAACCGTTTGGTGCGAACAAGTTCAAGATCTTCTTCTTCCTCTTTTTCATCTGCTTCTCCAACAGCCGGATTAATAAAATATTTTGCGTCTACATGCTGTTCGCGAAGCTTTCGATTGACTTTTGTTTTATGCTTGCGTATTTGCCGCTCAAGTTTATCTACTACGAGATCAATGGCTGCATACATATCTTCATGATATTCCTCCGCCCGCAAAACTAAATGCGGCATCGGTATGGTAACTTCAATTTTCGATTGTTTGTCGTTATAATATTTTAAATTCACATTTGCAGATGCGCTGACCCCGTTGTCGAAATAGCGGGTAAGTTTGGATAATTTTTTCTCCACATATTCTCTTAAAGCTGGAGTAACCCCAATGTTTTCCCCTCTGACGTTGTAGTTCATCTTCAGCTCCTCCTTTTTTAAGGGATTATTTATATAATTCTATATCCCTTCTTGTTTCCCTTCTTAAAAAAAAAATAATTGTGGCAAATTGTAAAACAAATTGTGATTTTGTCGACATTGGGAAAAGGTATACATTAATGTGTGACGTAAGTTTTCAATTTTTCTTGAATCCTTTTTTTCCATTTTAAAAAAGAAGGGAGAAGCTCATATTTCATAAAAGATTGAAACTGAAGAGGCATAACGCTCTCTAAATCTATTTTTTCCAGTTGGTCGATCACAAAATCCATTCTTTTTAGTTCCAGCACCGCTTCGAAATCGTCGGATAAAACAGCCAGCAAAATTGACCGGGTCGAATCAATTTCATAAATGGCCAGCAATACATCTGCTAATACTTGATCCCGTTCCGTGAAATTGATGTTTTCAAAGCTTGATACGATGTAATAAAAACCCTCTTCAATCGAGTCAAGGAGTTGATAAAAACGGGAAAGCAGTTGGAAATGATCTGCTGTTAACATAAAACCGTTGCTCTCCTATTTTCGTTTATCATAAAAAATTCCGTCAATTGTAGCATTTCCATAAGGATTCATATATTTTTGGAGTGTCGCTTTATTATTTTTTGCGAAAATGATATCTTTCTTGATTTGTTGTTTGAATTGCTCCAATTGTTTTGCCAATGTTTGATTCAGTCTGACGATTTTTTGCCCCAACTCCATTTGCAGCGTGGAAAACGGAGGCTGAAGTTTATTCATTAAATCTTCCCGTTTCGACAGCATCGTTTCAATTTGACGAATCGTTTCATCACGGTTGGATTGTTTCGGATTTTTTGTCAGCTCCACTAGCACTTCTGTTGTTTCCAACAGCTTTTTCACTTCATCCATTATGCTTGTCCGCCTTCTTTATGCTGTTGTTTCCGGTTGATTTGAATGACTTCCTTCCATGTATCCCTAAACTCTGTAACATATTCTTCAACCTCATTTAAAATAGAAATGTCATTTTTAATATTTGCTTCAATTAACCGGCGATTCATATATTCATACATAGCATACATATTTTTGGAAAGGTCAATGTCCATTTTTAAAGTAGACATTAATTCATATAAGATTTTTTGCGCTTTTTGCAAATTGACATTTTTTTGTTCAATGTCGTTTTCTTCGATTGCCTTTTTTGCCAGCTTTAAAAACTTTAAACATCCGTTATACAACATTAAGGTAAGTTCACCCGGCGTTGCAGTTTGTATGCTGTTTTCCAAATAAGACTGATAAGGATTATTTACCGCCATCTTAGACACTCCTAATCTGTTAAAGTTTCATACAGGCGAAGCCGTTTAAGCGCCTCCGCCGAAAAATTGCATTAAATAGGCTGATTGTTGGTTCGCCCGCTGAATCGCCTGTTCCATGGCCGTAAATTGGCGATAATATCTCGATTCGATTTCTACTAATCTATCATTAAACGCATCAATCCGGTCATTCAAGTCGTCCAAATTTTTGCCGATCGTATACTGATCATTGGTGGAAAGGGATGTTCCGGCTTTATCTTTTATATTTGTCATCATGCCTTTCAACGAATCGCGAAGACGGCGGGCAATCCCTTTTTCTTCATAAGTGTCTCCGTCAGCCATAAACAAGTTATAAATTGCTTCAGGATTTTCCTTTATTTTCTCCCTGAGTTTGTCTTCATCAATAATTAGCTTGCCTCTTTCCAAATAATTCGATGTTGTCGTGATTCCAATATCGGCAAGCAAATCAAATTCTTCGGAAGCTCCGGCTACAGGTGTGTATAGGTCAAGCCGCATTTGATCAAGGCCGCTCGATAAAATGGAATCGCTGCGGAGCAGTCCGCTTTTCGCTTTTTCTTCCCACAGTTCAATTTGTTTTTCCGTCATTTCCTCTTTCTGTTCATCTGTTAGCGGCGGATAGTCTCTGAAGCGTTCTTCCGTTAATTTGCCATTAATTTTGCCGATTACCTCATTATATTTGTCAACAAATTTTACAATGGTGTCGAGGATTCCATCAACATCTGTCGCAGTTGAAATCATAACCGGGTTAGCGGTTACTTTTTTTATCGTATACTCCATTCCGCTAATCATAAAGGTATTGGATGTTTGTACCGTTTCATATCCGTTGATTTTTACGATGGCATTTTTGCCTTCTTTTCCGGCATCAGGCGTAAGTAGAGAGTTTGCATCAACTGTGAATCCAAGACTTGTAACAAAATTTTTCGTCGCATCGTCAACTGCTTTGATATAACCGCCCTCGCCTGTTTGATTGTTTGTCAAGACCAGCTTTTCCGTGCCGTTTGAATCTTTTATTTTCATGGCAGTAACGCCTAAGTCGGAACTGTTGATTTTGCTGATCACATCGTCAAGCGTATCCGTATTGCTCAATTCAATTTTTACCGTTCTTGCCTCAGTTCCACCTGGATCCATAACCTCGAATTCCAGCGTTTGGTTTGCAGGTGAATAACCACTTAAACTGCTTGCGCTCCAAGATGCAGCTTCTGCTAATTGCGACACTTCTATGGTTGCTGAAATATTGGAAGTGGCATTGATTGCCCTTGCCGTAACACTTGATTCATCTGAACTGGTCACCGTTTTTTTTCTGTAGCTTGACTGTCGATAAATCCCGTCAAAAATCAGCCTGTCCAGTTCATCCAGCATTGTATTAATTTCCCGATAGCTGTCCCGCTTCCATTCAAAAATTTGTTTTTGTTGATACATTTTATCTAGCGGAATGCGCTCGGCTTTCATTAAATCTTTCACGAGAGCATCAATATCCATGCCGCTTGCTAAACCTACGATCCTCATCACTTTCCACCCCTGTTTAAATTTTTCGATCTACCAGTAATCCTATCAGTTCAGCCATCGCTGCATACATATCAAGCATTTTTTTCGGGGGAATTTCCCGAATTACTTCTTTTGTGTCTTCATTGACAACCTTTACATAATATTCGCCCAGTTCTTCATGAAGCACAAACTGGATGGATGTTTTCATCGGCTTTAAAAAATTATTAACTTCTTCAACAGCTTCCTTCAATTGATCTTTTATTTTGCCGGCATCCTCCTGTAAAGCCTGCTTCGCATCAAATGATTTTAACAGGTATTCTTCATTCCCCTGCTGCTTTTTCTGCAAAACAGAACTTCCGGCACCGGCTACCCCTTGAACTTTCATAACCGTTTCCCCCTTGCGCTTATGGACACGATTGTTATTTTATATATCGGTACAAAGAACCATACATTTTAGTATAATTTTACATAAAAACTATTACATATATTACCACTAATGTAAAGACGCCAAATGAAAGAACATTTTGTTGAACGATGATAAGAATGGTGCTATTTTTTATTTGTGCTTAGTTTTCATTCATTACGTTTTAAGTAAGGATGGTAACGGATGATCAATATTCTTGTCACATTGAACGCCAATTATATTCCTCCTTTAAAAGTGATGTTAAGTTCATTGTTTTTTAATAATCCAGAGGAAAAATTTTCTGTATATATGATGTATTCGGATATTTCCGAGGAAAAACTTCAAGAGTTACATATGTTTTTTGAAAAAAACGGTCAATGTTTATTTCCTATTTTTGTCGAGCCAATGCTTTTTGCTGACGCTCCCATTTTTCGCCACTACACATCAGAGATGTATTACCGTCTGGCAGCTCATCAGTTTTTGCCAAATGATTTGGATCGGGTTCTTTACCTCGACCCTGACATTGTCGTCATCAATACAGTGAAAAGTTTTTATGAGAGCGATTTCGAAAATTGCCTTTTTATCGCTGCGGAACATAAACATTCGACAAAAGTGGCATCCCTCTTTAACAAATTGAGGCTGAAAACTCCTAACGCAAAGGGCTATTTTAATACAGGCGTGCTTTTAATGAACCTGGAAGGCATGCGAAAAGCAGTGAATGTAAAAGATATATATCAATTCATTGAAGAAAACCGGCTGAAGCTCGTTCTTCCCGATCAAGATGTTTTAAATGCACTGTATTGGGATAAAATAAAACCTGCTGACTGCTATCGATACAATTTTGATGCCCGCTATTATGAAATCACAAAACGGCTCCCCAATCCCAAGTATAGTTTGGAATGGATTAAACAAAATACCGTTTTTATTCATTACTGCGGAAAAGATAAGCCATGGATGAAAAATTATAAAGGCGAGCTGGGGGCTTTTTATAAACAATACGAAAAGATGGCGGCAAACAGTTAGTTTTCAAGCTTTCGGACAGCTTTTAAGGTAAACGTCTTAACTTTAGGGATGTTAAGACGTTTTTGTTATATTTCACAGTTGTTTCCATTAATTCGGTTTTTTACATTATTTTAAATAAAAGGAAGTTATGCAACTGGTGTTCTTTTTCATTGGAGCTTGCCATTCGGCATTATAACCCTTTCGCCGTTCTTAAACACTTTTGAAGGATCGTTTCCCAATCGTTTCAAGACAGGAAACTTTAGTCCTTCTCCTGTTTGGCAGCCGATGGAAAATTTATACATGGAACGAAAATGACTTATTATTAGCAGCTTTCCTAAAAACAGATTAATGTTTTTTATGAAAGAAAGGATTCAACAAGTTGAAAATAGAAGAATAAATAATAAAGACCTTTCACAAAATTCCACATGCAGGAGGGAACGAATATGGATTTTTTAAAAAAGGACTGGCACTTGGAATCGGGCTTGCGTTAACAAGCAAAGAACATGCTGAAAAAATTGTGAATGAACTCGTAAAAAAAGGGGAGCTTTCATTAGAAGATTCAAAAGAAGTGATGAACCAATTGATGGAGCGCGGCCAGGAAGAAAAAAATGAATGGCAGCGCCTTATCCGTGAGCAATTGACACAATGGATCCATAAACTTGATCTGGTGACAAAGGATGATTTGAAAAAACTTGAACAACGTATCCAAAATTTAGAAAATAAAAATGAGCAAAAAGAATAGAACTTCTTAAAAAGCCGGCTGTAAAAATAAAGGGGCTGATCAAATGGTTGGGAAAAGAATCCGTCATATCCATCGCTATCGCGAAATTGCTGTTGCTCTCATCCGCAATGGCTTCGGCATGATCGTGGATGAAATCGGCTTTTCGCAATTTTTGTCATTGCCGCAGAAATTTTTTCCTATGAAAAAAGTGAAGCATTCGTTTACAATCGGTGAACGGGTTCGACTCGTCTTGGAGGAGTTAGGTCCAACTTTTGTGAAGCTGGGGCAAATTGCCAGTACACGCCCCGATTTGTTTCCCGAAGAAATTATCCGCGAGCTTGAAAAATTGCAAGATCAGGTTCCCCCTTTTTCTTTTGCAGAAGTTCGAGAGATTGTCGAACAAGAATTAGGGGGAGAAATAGAAGAATTATTCGATTATTTCGATCAAACACCGTTAGCCGCTGCTTCCATCGGACAAGTTCATCAAGCTGTTTTGCGGTCAGGTGAAAAAGTTGCTGTAAAAGTTCAGCGTCCCCGCATTGCCAAAACGATTGAAACGGATTTGGAAATACTTCAAGACTTGGCCTTTTTGGCCGAACACCGTCTGGAATGGGCTGCAAAGTACCAGATCAAAGAAATCGTTGATGAACTTTCCAAATCTCTTCGCGCAGAGCTTGATTACACAATTGAAGCCCGCAATGCGGAAAAAATGCGGCAGCTCCATAAGAATGACCGCGCCATCCAAATACCGCAAGTTTTTTTGGAATATACGACAAAACGCGTTTTGACCATTGAATATGTCGAAGGCGTTAAGCTAAAGGACGTTGCAAAACTAAAAGAAAATGGATATAACTGTAAAAAAATTGCGGAATGTTTATCAAAAGGAATATTTGATCAAATATTTACTCACGGGTTTTTTCATGGTGATCCTCACCCGGGGAATGTGCTTGTCATGTCAGATGAAATGATTGCCTTTATCGATTTTGGAATGGTCGGGCGGCTGACACCCGAAATGAAATATCATTTTTCCTCATTAGTCATCGCCTTGATGAGAAAAAACACGGACAGCATCATTAAAACAATTTTTCGCATGGGGATCGTCCCCGATGAAGTTGATTTAATGGATTTGCGAAATGATGTAGAGGTTTTAAGAGAAAAATATTCCAATGTCCCATTAAGCCAAGTCAGTCTTGGCGAGGCTGTCAATGACTTGCTGCAAACAGCCTTCAAACACTCGATCAGAATCCCTGCTGATTTAACAATGTTAGGGAAAACATTGCTGACGGTTGAAGGCATTGTCGAAGCATTGGATCCTGAAGCCAGCATCGTTGACCTAGCGGAACCCTTTGGCCGCCAATTATTAAAAGAAAGGCTGCATCCAAAACAAATTGCTGAAAATTTTAAAAAACAGGCAACGGATTACGGGGAAATGCTGATCGATTTGCCAATATACATAAAAGAGTTATTATCGTTAGCGAAAAAAGGTCGGCTCCATCATGATATCACCATTCCGGAATTGGATCTGGTTTTGAAAAAACTTGACCGAATCAGCAATCGCCTTTCATTCAGCATCGTGCTGCTCGCCTTTAGCATCATTATGGTAGGAATCATTATCGGATCTTCGATGGGCAGACAATCAACATTGCTGTGGAAAATTCCGGCCATTGAAATTGGGTTTGTTGTTGCAACCCTTATGTTTTTATGGCTATTATATTCGATCATCAAGTCGGGAAGGTTTTAGCCAATTATGCGTTTTGTCTCATTTCCAACTAAATGAGAGTTGACAAACACTTTTTGTTTCCAAAATACTCCGTTGATCTTAATGAGCATTCATCCGGCAGAAGGAATGACTTTGAAAAAAAACATTACCGTTTTCGTCGATATTAACATCCTGCTGAACCGGTTCAAAAAGCATTTGCCATTGCCGGAAATAAGGCGAAAATCAACGAAGAAGCTGAAATTATCTTTTCCAACACAAACCGAACATCCAAGATCTTGAATCGCAGACTGATGTGGGTGTTCGGTTTAAAGAGAACCGTATAAATCCGGCAGATCCACAAATTCGGCATTGGATGCCGGATGAAATTGGAGAAGCCGTAATGGAATATGCCAAAAGGCAGATAGATTGTGCGGCACTCCGGTTTAGCTTCCAATCTAATAAAATGCTGCTTAACGGCTATTTTCCATTTCATCCACCCATTCAAACAGTTGCCTATTAATTTTTTTCAGGAAACCCGATTGCAACAAACCCCAATCCAATGAAAAGACGAGCATTCCATTGTTCACTGCGATTTAAAACAAGCAAATGTTTTGCTTGCCTCAGAATCTGCTGATGGAAAATCGTTTTACCGGCTGACACCCCCAATTTGCGAAAGCCTGTCCATTATATGGAAGCCTCCATCCATTCCGGTTTCATCAACATTTTGGACAAAGGGATCAAATGGCTTTTATTCCAAGCCGAATGTCCAAAAATTTGAAAAGCATTCGCCCATTTTTGTGAGATATTGAATAGTAAAACCACTTAAGCCGTTTTCATATGCCTGTTCAAACTGGATGACGATATACATTCAAAATATGTTGCATCCCACGTTGCGTGAAGATGTAAGATGGACATGAAAAACAAAAAAGTTATCGTGCCAAAAACAGGGAGAGATGATATCATGGAAGATTTAAAGACAAAAAAACAGATGCCGTGGTTTTATTTTCAAAAACTGTTGAAAAAAGCATCACCGCCGTATTGGCTATTTCTTTTAGCCATCCTTTTAAGTTTGCTGGAAGCAATAACAGGTTTGATCGTACCCATTTTTACGCGCGATTTGATTGACCAGTTTTCTTCTTCCAATCTGCAAGGCCATTTAATTGCCTTATTGCTTGCGGTTTTTATTCTTCAATCCATTATGGGCGGTTTTTCTTATTATCTTATGGCATATATTGGAGAAAAAATTGTCGCCAACATCCGCACAGCTCTTTGGAATCATGTCCTTTATTTGCCTATTCCTTATTTTGACCGCCATGAATCAGGAGAGTTGATGAGCAGGGTTACACAGGACACTTATGCATTAAAAGCGCTTGTCACCGAGCATTTTGCCAATTTCGTTTCCGGTCTTGTCACCATCATAGGCGCCGTCTTGATTCTGATCATCATCGATTGGAAAATGACTCTCATTCTTTTTATTTTTGTACCTCTTGCCATCCTGCTTATCATGCCGCTCGGGCAAAAAATTTATAAAATTTCGATGCAAACACAGGACGAAATGGCCTCTTTCAGTGCCAATCTCGGACGTGTACTAAGCGATATCCGTTTGGTCAAATCGAACCTCGCTGAAACGGTTGAGAAAAAGAAGGGAAACAAAAAAATCGATCAGCTGTTTCATTTCGGCTTGAAGGAAGCGCGTATCCAAGCGGTTGTTTCACCATTAATGGCAACCATTATTATGGCGGTGTTGGTCGTTATTATCGGTTATGGAGGCATCCGCGTCGCCTCAGGAGAGTTATCGGCAGGTTCACTTGTCGCCATTATTATTTATATGGTGCAAATTGTGGTTCCTTTTAGCCAAATGGCAGGATTCTTCACAGCTTTTCAAAAAGCGATGGGTGCTACAGATCGTATTCAAAAACTGTTAAATTCAGAGACAGAATCTAGCACAGGACAGGAAAACATTGATTTTTATCAGCCGATTGTTTTTCAAGATTTGTCATTTGCCTATAAAAATGAAAAAATGATTCTAAAAGACATTCATTTTGAAGTGAAACCCGGCCAAACGATCGCATTTGTCGGACCTAGCGGGGCTGGGAAAACCACCATTTTTTCCTTGATTGAACGGTTTTATCCACCGACTAAAGGATCCATAAAACTGGGAAATACAGATATATGCGAATTTTCCCTTTTCGCATGGCGCGGTAACATCGGCTACGTCTCCCAAGACAGCCCGATTATGTCAGGAACAATACGCGAAAATATTTGCTATGGACTGGATCATCCTGTAAGTGAAGAAGATATTCGGAAAGCCGCCCAATTAGCGAATGCAGCCGAATTTATTGAAAAACTTCCGGCAGGATATGAGACAGAAGTCGGCGAAAGAGGGATCAAACTATCCGGCGGTCAGCGGCAGCGCATTGCCATTGCGAGGGCACTGTTGAGAAATCCAAAAATTCTTTTGCTGGATGAAGCAACATCCAACTTGGACAGCGACTCCGAGTTGAAAGTGCAAAACGCCCTTCACCGACTAATGGAAAATCGTACAACATTTGTCATCGCCCATCGCCTCTCAACCGTCATCAATGCCGATTTCATCATTGTCGTTGAAAATGGCCGCATTACGGGGCAGGGAACGCATGATGAGCTGTTGCAGTCTCATCCATTGTATCAAAAGCTTGTCAGCCAACAAATGCAAAATCTAGCTCCCGCCAACGATTAAAGCGGGAGCTTGCGCACATAGTCAAATGAAAGCTGGTGCGGCTTTAAGCCTGTTTCCGCTCCATAATATTGATGCCAAGCCCCATGAACACAACGCCCATCAAAAATAAAACGCTCATCGGATAAAGTAAGTCGCTGAATGAGTAGCCGTAGACAACCGCTCCTTTTAATAGATCCATCCCATACGTAACGGGGACAAATTTTGAAAGCAAGAGCAGCGCATCCGAGGAAACAATTTCCAACGGCCAATATGCGCCTCCGAGCATCGCCATGCTGACAGAAACAAGCGGAAGCACCGCATGAAACTGTTGTTCATTATTGACAATTCCGACAATAAAAATGGATAATGCGACAATTGCCAACACATAAGGAATGAGCAATACAAGCACAAGCCAAAATTTATCGCTGAAATCTACATCAAACATAAAGCGAAAAACTGCAAAAATGATCGCCACCTGAACATAGCCGGCTGCAAAACTGTAAATTAAATTTCCGGCATACATCTTCCATTTTTTTACCGGCGACAAAATCATTCGATCCCAAATGCCGGTTCGCTTCTCCATTAATATATTGAAAACGTTGTACGCAATCGTATAAATGACAAAAAATAAGACACTGCCGAAAATCGATTGCATTTTGCTGTTGATGATTACTGTTTCATCCGCACGGAAATGTTTTGTCTCTATGGTAAACACCGGATCGTTTTTCGCTTCCGCAAGCGATTTTGCCACTTGCTTTGCGCTTGATTCTCCTTGTTTTTCCTTCACCTGATCGATGATCGACTTGGATTGTAATGCTTTTGCGTATACTTTTTGAACCGTTTGCTGAACCAAATAGCTATTGGGGGTATTGGAAGCAACGATTATGCGGAAATCGTTCTTTTTCAGCTCCACTCCTGCTTCCGCCTTGCCTTCGCTAACAAGCTTTTCAACTTCCTCTTTTTTCATCCTTTTAAACGAAATTAGATTATACTGCTCAAGAGAGTGAATGATTTCCTTCACTTCGCTTTCAGGCAGTGCGCTGTATACTGGAACAACTATAGTCTGTTTGTTTACAGAACTGATGAGCATAGCAAAAACGACAGAAAGGATCGACATCATGAAAAATAACCAAGGCTTCCGGATAAAAAGACGCAGCTTTGCTGTCAAAACTCCGATCACGCCATTTCACCCCTTTTTGGGAAAACTAGCAAACTCAACAGGAACATCACAAAACCGAAAAGACATAAGTATATGACAGGCCAAATAAATTGCGACAGATCATAGCCTTGCAAAATTTTTAAAAAAGCTGTCATGCCGGCTCCATTTGGCGTCATATCCCCCAATTTATGCATAAATTCCGACATTTGCGAAACCGGGAAATAGCTGCCGCCAAGAAAAGCCAAAATAGAAACGACACCGCTTGAGAAGAAAATGGAAACATTATCTGAATTTATTCGATAGCTCAATGATGTTAAAAAGGTTCCGATTCCTCCGACTGCCACACAAAGAGCAATCGTAACAATGATAAACGAAACGAGATCCGGCCACTTGACACTGTAAAAAACGGCTGCTAAAGCATATAACAAGGAGATCTGTAAAAAGGCAATAATCAATGAAGTTATGAAAATAGCAGCCATGTATAAATTTTTCGGTACATTAGCAAGCAACAAACGATGGAATGCGTTCGACTGTTTTTCCCGCAAAGCATGAGACGAAATGTACGAGGCCAGATACAACACAAACATAACGCTCATGCCGACTGTATAATAAGTAAAAGAATTGATCGGCTCCCGTTTCGTCACGGTTTCCATTTTTCCTTTCACTTGGGCGACAGGCAGTTCAAATGATCCGTTTAAGCCGGCTTGATCCAGTTTTGAAAACAAGGAATATTGCTCTTGAAATTCACTGATTAGCTCTTCAACAAATTGGGCCGTAATTTCTTTGCCTTCGTTGACATATATACTAAGCTTCGGCTTCGTTTTCTCGCCAAATATTAAATGGTTCAACAATGTGTAAGAAAAATGTTCCGGTACTTCAATAATGACGGTAAATTGGTCATTTTTACGGATCTCCTCTAATTCAGAAGGCTGAAACTCTGCCATTTGTATATAAGGTGCAAGCTCTTTAGAGCCTAAAATTTCTTGTTTTAAAATGGAAATAGGCATCATTTTTTCCACTTGTTTTAATAGAAATTCCTTTTCCTCATCCGGCATTTGCACGTTTTTTACGTCGTTGGCAAATTTTTCGAAGTCTTCTTGTTCATCGCCGTGTTCGACAATGGCTACTTTCGCATGAATATCCATATTTTTGTTGTCCATCACACTATTGAGCGCAAAACCTAAAATAGATATAAGAATGAATGGCATGCCCAACAGAAGAAGCAATTCCTGTTTATTGCGGATCAATATTAAAAATTGTTTTTTCATAAATTGTCCAATCATTGTCATCACCCTTTTAATTGCGTAATGCTCTTCCCGTTAAATGAAGAAACACATCTTCCAAAGTCGGTGTTTTCATTTCGATTGAAGTTAACATGGTGTTTGTTTCCTCAGCAATTTTAAATAATATGGAAAAAGCATTGGCTTCCTTTGGCGTTAATACGGTAATTACCCGATCTTGCACTGTCACGCGATTAACAATTGGATGTGCATGCAGCGCCTGAATAAATGAATCGTTCACACGTTCAACACTAATTTGGATTGTGTTTTCTGCCGATAAAATATTTTTAATCTCCTCTTTCGTACCCGCTGCCAAAATATGACCCTTATCCATAATGTAAATGCGATTGCATAAAAATTCGACTTCCTCCATATAATGGCTCGTGTACAAGACGGTCATCTTTTTCTCTTTATTTAATCTTTTGACCGTTTCCAAAATATAATTTCTTGATTGCGGATCAATGCCGACCGTCGGCTCATCCATTATGATCAATTCAGGCTCGTGCAGCAAGGCAGCACCAATGTTCAATCTTCTCTTCATTCCACCTGAAAAATTTTTGACAAGATCATGTTGTCGAGCCGTTAAACCGACCATCTCCAAAACTTCCTCGACCTTCTGTTTTAATTGCGATCCAGACAGACGGTAAATTTTTCCGAAAAACAACAAATTTTCCTGCGCTGATAAATCGGGATATAATGCAATTTCTTGCGGTACAACCCCTAAAATTTTTCTGAGCTTTTCCGGACGTTTGATGACACTTTCGTTATACAAACGGACGTCGCCGCTTGTCGGCGGAATCAGAGTGGAAATAATTGATATAGTGGTCGATTTGCCGGCGCCGTTTGGTCCCAAAAGCCCGATGATTTCCCCTCTTTCCAAAAATAAATTCACACCGTTTACAGCTTGCGTCTGTTTAAACCTTTTCGTTATTTCAACAGCTTCCAGCATTTTTTCATCCTCCCTCTCAACCTTCTATTTGTATATTACAGTGTGAGCTCTTTCTCAAATACTATCTACAGTCACTCTTTTTAGGAAAAACCATGACTTAGGTCATTTAAGAATAATGCGTCCAATGCTTTCAGAGGCCAAAAGTTGAAGCTGCAGAAATAGTTGAAGTTTTTTCATGATCTCACCTAACAACAAAGTGAATCAGAATATTTGCATAAAAAAAGACTGACGAAACGTCAGCCTCTATCAACTTATGGACAGATTTCATGTTTTATGGCATAGATGGCGAGCTGTGTTCTGTCCCGCAGTCCAAGCTTATTTAAAATTTGTGTCATATGGTTTTTGACAGTTCCGATTGACAAGTGGAGTTCAGCCGCAATTTCTTTGTTCGTTTTTCCTTCGCCGACAAGTTTCACAATCGCTAACTCCCGGGGTGTTAAAGGAACAGTCACCCTCTCTTTTTTTGGTTTTTCCAGCAGCTTCGGAACCATTTTCGCCGCAACTTCCTCATGAATAGACATTCCGCCTTTCATGCAGCTATGTATCGCATCGATCAGCTTAGCCGGTTCAGATGTCTTCAGCAAAAAACCGCTCGCCCCGTCTTTTAACGTCTGTACGGCGTATTCCTCATCATTAAACGTTGTTAAAATAAGAATTTTCACATCAGGCCACCGCTCTTTTATTTTTTTTGTCGCTTCCACCCCGTTCATGACTGGCATGCGAATATCCATTAAAATTAAGTCTACTATCACTTTTTCCATCATTTCGATTGCTTTTAACCCATGCTCAGCTTCAGCAACTACTTTTAATTGCTCGTCCTGTTCAATCATCATTTTTAATCCTTGCCGGACAATTGCTTGGTCTTCTACAAGTAAAATCCGGATGGTCATCATTCATACTCCTTTATTGGCAAAGTCCCATGAACAACAAACTCATCATTTGTTTGAAATACATTCAAACTCCCTCCAGCTTCTTCAACACGCTCTTTCATATTCGTTAACCCGAAACCGATCTGAAACGGTTTCGCATTAAAGATTCGATTTTTTATCGAAAATTCTAGGTCGCCGATCGCGTTTTTCCCCAATATGATATACACTTCCCTTGATTGTGCATGCCTCATCGCATTCGTGAGCGCCTCTTGGATGACCCGGTACAAAACGATATTTTGGAGATTGGTAAGACGAGCCGACAATACCCCTTGTTTTGTCGTAAAATGTACCATAATATGACTTTCCGATTCTAATTTGCGAATAAGCTGGAGCACTGACGAAATCCCTTCACTTTCATCCATTTTCAACGCCCTTACAGCATGTCTCGTTTCTTCTAAACTTTCGCGGACCAAAGCTTTTAATTCTTCGTATTCCTTCTTTCTTTCTTTTATCGAAAGCATCTCCAGCTGCATCAGTAATGCCGTTAATTTATGTCCGACCGAATCATGGATGTCACGGGCAATTTTCGTTCGTTCTTCCAGTCTGGCCGATCGCTCGTTTTGATAACTGAAACGCTTTAATTTCCTGTACTCTCCTAATAATTGTTCGTACAGTTCCCTTTGTTCTTTCCTTTCAAAAATATATTCATTTAAAACAACAGAGATGAAAGAAAACATGGCAAACGCCATCAGCCACTCAAAAGCATTGGGCAGAAAGGAAGCGATCAATATCGAAACCACAACATGAAAGACGGTAAACCAACGAAAGAGCTGCTTTTTCAACTGAAAAATCGCTTCGGTATAAAGGTATAAAATTAATAAAAGAGCAGCATGTTGGTCTGCATCAGACTGAAGCCACCCCGAGAACAAAATGAATAGATCAACGATGATATACAACGGAAGCGGATGTTGGACAACAGGCAGAAAGAAATAGCAGCCAATGGCACAAGCGCTTAAAAATACCAATAAGGCGAGATGTGCTGAATGGTGAAAAAAAGATGAGTATAAAAAGTACGACCATAAAAGAGCAAAAACGAAAATTCGCAATAAAAAAGCTTTCACACCCATCCCACCCTTTGCAATCTACTATCAACCTACTGAAACCGTGAAAGAATGTCAATGGCTTTCAAAAAGAAAAAGCCTTTTCGAAAAAGAAAAGACTCTTGGCAAATAGATTTATTTTGTATCTGTAAAGACTTGGACGGTATCGGCACAGCAGCAATTGCTTCTGACGGAAACAATCATTTTTTAACGGTTTCCATATAACAGCACTTGCGCTATGCCAACAAAATATTCTGATTCGCGGATGATATGATTCAATACAACCTTTGCCGTCGGATTTTTCCGAACCGCTGCACTTTCCGTTTTAATTTGCCGGCATAATTTAATAAAATCAAGACTTTGCTTTAAACAAAAAGACACCAAATTCAATACCCGTTGGTAAAGCTCGGAAGGAATATAGTAAGAGGAGCGTATGACAGACTCAATATAGCGCACCACTTTTTGATGCGTCTTCGACAACTCTTCTTCCCAATTTAACAAGGCGTCTACATAGTTTTGTTCTAAATTTGCCACAAGCTCTCGAATGACAACAGTATGCTCTTCCTCTTGATGTTTCCAAAACTCCGCTTCATCCAATATCCGAAGCGGCATTTGCTGGCCGTAATAAAATTGCATAACCTACCTCCCATTATTTCTTTTTATTTCAATGTATGGGAGAAATGAGGGAAATATGATCGCTTAAGGTTGTTTGATGATCTGCTAAGTTTCATTCATCAGCCAATCATCATCTAAATCCAATTTTTGATCTCGACTGGGTAAAAAAAGAGCGCCAGCCCTAGCGTTCCTTTGTTCAAAAATATTTCATGCGATTAATTTATATGAATTTGATTTTCGTTTAAGTATTTTAAACAAGGATTAAAAAAACAGCTGCGAAATATGACTTATTTTTGTTTTAGCTGATATTTCTTTAGCTTCCGATAAAGAGTGGATCTTGCAATATTCATTTTTTTGGCGACAGCTGATAAATTCCAGCCTGTTTCCTCTAAAAGCCTGACAAGCACTTTTTGTTCTTCAACTTCTATTAGTGATAGATCCTTTTGTTGATTGTTGATGGAGTGACACATCCTGTTTTCAATTAAGTATGCCGGCAAGTCTTCTAACTTAATAACTGGAGAATCACTAAATATGACGGCATACTCAATCACGTTTTGCATTTCTCTTATGTTGCCTGGCCATGTATATTCTAAAAAGTAATTACGAGTTTCTTCCGCAAGCGAAAGGGATTCTCTTGCATATTTTTTAGCAAATTGTTTTAAAAAGTAATCGGCAATCAGAGGGATATCTTCCTTTCGCTCACGAAGAGGAGGGATATTAACTGTAACAACATTAAGCCTAAAAAATAAATCCTCGCGAAAAAGCCCTTCCTTACATAAAGCATATAAGTTCTTATTCGTTGCAGCAATAATTCTAACATTTATTGGAATAGTTTGGGATGAACCCAATCTCATAATCTCTTTTTCTTGCAGTACCCTAAGTAAATGGACTTGCAGATCGAGCGGCATCTCACCGATTTCATCTAAAAACAAGGTACCTCCGTTTGCTTCCTCAAATTTTCCTTTCTTCCCTTCTTTAGAACCTCCGGTAAAAGTTCCACTTTCATACCCGAATAGCTCACTTCCAATCAATTCTTTTGGAATTGCGCCACAGTTTATTGCCAAAAAAGGTTTATCACATCTCTGACTGGATTTATGTATTGATTTTGCGATTTTCTCTTTTCCTGTGCCGCTTTCTCCCAACAGAAGAATCGGAACATTTGAAGGAGCAGCTTTATAACATTTGTTTAGTGCTGTTAAGAATAAATCTGATATTCCGATAACATCATTCCATGGTTTATCATTGAGAATGGGTCGAGCAGTTGTACGGAACGCCTTTTTGTTATCCTTCAACACTACCATATATCCAGCAACTTTCCCCTTAAAATGGATCCTCTCTATTGCGAGGACTTTAAAATCTCGGACCATCAAATCGCTGGAACAGTAGTTCTGGTCAATAAAATCGGTCATTTTTTTAATTTCATTGATTAGAGGAAGAAAATCTGAATTCAGCCTCAAGTCCTCTGCATGTTTCAGATTAAAAAACTCCATTAATTTTTCACTGCTTTTCACAACAAAAAAGGCATGGTTAAGTACAAGAACGTGATCGTTTCTCCATTTATTTGCATTTTGAAAAAAATAATCTGTTAAATAGCTATTCACTTTCATATAGACGTGTGCCAGCTGTTTTTCAATAACTTGTGCAATGGATACTGCTAAACCTAGTGTATGAGGTTGGGCATTTTCCCAAAATCCTGTAAAATCGATGACACCGATTATCTCATGAGTGAAGGGATGAGTGATAGGAGCAGAAGAACATGTCCATGGATGGCATCCTTGACAAAAGTGTTCTGCAGAAAAAATTTGAATGGGATTTTGGGTGACGATACACGTTCCGATCGCATTTGTACCTGCGGCATTTTCGCTCCAGTCCATACCAACTGCGAAATTCATTTTTTCCGCTGCCCGCAAAACATGTGGTTCGCCTCTCAAATAAATAATACGACCGTTTTCATCGGCCAATGTTACAAGATAACCGGTTCCTTTCATCTTATAAAATAAATTTTCAATAATCGGTTTTGCAACTTGATATAGCTCAGATTCTTTTAATAGATGATTTAAATCGTATTCTGTTAAAGCAGCCTTCGTTTGCAATTGCCTCGGATCAACGCCGGTTTCTTGACAGCGATTCCAAGAATCTAAAACATTTTTTCGTATTTTACCCGCTATTTTATCTTCCCACGAACTTGCCACAAACATTTCCCATAAAGTTTCCAAATCTCTTTTTTTATCAGGTAAGTTGTGCGTAGAGAAAATAGATATATATGGATTGCCCATGTACTCCCCCCTCCTCTTGAACATATTATCAAAATTTTCCGAAAATAGATTATAAAAATATTTTATTCGGGGGTTTTAAAAGCAAAAACTTTCCACCCCCGTAGTTCTTGAGGAATTACACACCAGTGATGATAAGCAAGGAAGTGACAAGTGTTACCACAATTATTAACGTATTTACTCGAAGATATCAAGTGTCTAGATTCACATTTTTAATCTTTTGAATCAAATTCATGCGTTCGCCATCGCTTTATCAAAACGATGTCAAATGTTTAACGCATTTGCTCAAATGTGCATGCGAAAGATTGATTTTGAGCAATAAGTTTTGAACTGCTTGTCGTGAAAAATTCTGCTTATTTATGGTATTGTCTCTAAAATGAAATAATGTGTCAACTTTCTATAGTTTTTTTAAAACTGCTTTAAATAAAAGTGGATAACCTTTGTGCTTGTGAACACCAGGTTATCCACATGTAGTAAAATGGTGTCAATCCTTAATTGAAACGGCCTCCCCTTTGAATGTTTTATTTCACTTGAGATATTGGGCGCTTAAGCCATTCATTGTAAAATGCATCAATATCTGGTTCAAAATCTTTTAATATTGGATACCAAGGTGTTACAGCTTCTACCTCCAGTTGACTTGCACAATTTGGGCAATAGTATTCACGTATAACCTGCCACTCCGGATCTGGAGCAAGCAGCTTCGGATACAGCTCCACCATTTTTTCCTCTGTATCACGAACGTGTATAAGCGCATGAAGTTTCCAGTTGTCACTTGCCTCACAAAATTCATGTCCGCAATCACACTTTACGATTCGTTTGCCATTTGGTTTCTGAACGATGTAAAGGTGAAGTCCGGCCGGCAACAAAATAGGATCATCCCATGGAACTCTTTCCTGCAAAATGCTGATATATTTATCAAATCGGTCAGCATCCTTAAAATTTGAAAGCATTTCTTTTAATTTGTAAAAATCAATTGTTCCGTCGATCAGCTCTTCAATCGTCTTGCGATCATATTGTGCCATGTTCTCACCCCTTTTTTTTCTGATGATTTATTTTTGCTCCAAAGGTTGGTACACCTAACTCATCTTCTGATAAATGCCATTCTGTCGGCAGATTCCAGAACTGTTTAAACTCGTTCGCAAATTTTTCACTTAAAGCAAAACTGCTGGCATACATATGGCGGACCTGCACAGCCGCTTCTTTGTTGAGAATTTTTCCTCTCTCTTGTTTCATCCATTCCTTGACCGGAACCCCGCGCTTAAGCCGCTCTTTTCTTATTTTTTTGCGGCGTTTTTCTGTCGCTTTTTCATCAACGATATACTTGCCTTTTTCATTTTTGCTCACTACGGCACCGTAAACGATTTCTGCATAACGCGGCAGCAGCAGTCCTTCATTTAAATCATCCTCAATCATTTTCGGCTTGCGCTCAAGCGGATCCCCAAAACCAGGGCCCCCACGAAGGTAATTTAAATACAGATCGTAATTCTCAAAAATGGTTTCAGTTGTAATGGATTGCTTGTCACGGATAATTTCCTTTGCTTCCATTAAAGTATCGTATTCTGGATTATCCGGATCGCTATCTCCCCCAGTTGGGATTGGCAGCCTTTTTTCGATCCGTTCTTTCAAATTCGTTCCATGTGCTTCAAAACGGTATCCTGATGCTGCTGGATAACCTCCCATTAAACCGCAGTCACTTGACATATAGCCATTTCCCATAAAGAACATTGTCCAGTCTTTTGCACCATATACCATCCGTAAAGTCTCGTAGCCGCTGCCTCCCCGGTATTTTCCATACCCTGCTGTATTTGGTTTTATGCTTCGACCCAAATAAAGAAGCGGTTCTGCGAGCTCCCAAATTTCCATATCCCCCATATCGCCTTCAGGGTTCCAGATGGCTGCCGCATGGTTAATACCGTCTCTTACCGCACTCGCTCCGACACCTTCGGCTGCTGACTCGAAGCTGTTAACGGCATGATTTTCGTTAAATTGGTTATACCCGCCACCTTGCAGCCAGTTAGAAGTGTTGGCATTTCCGGCATTAACTTCTTCTAAATACCCTCGGGCAAAGTAGTTGCGGCTAAGTGCACGCCATAACGGACTCCATGCAGATACAAGGAAGTGCCATGCATAGCTGTGAGCTGTCCGAATATCGTCCGGATTTAGCCATGAACCGTAAGGCAAGTCGAACTGGCTCGCATAATAAGCGCCATCATTTACCCGATCGTTCGGGATGAGCGTTTGCGACATCATGACCCATATTCCGCTCGTAATCGAAACAGGTGTAGCATTGTAGCTATGCCAACCCCATCTGTTAACGCCTTCAAAGTCGATTTGGAATTTGCCATCTTTGTGAACAGTCAGTTCTGTCGGTGCATGCATAATCGTGTTCACACGAGCGTAGGGAGGAACATCCAGGTTTTTATAAGGTACATCCACAAATGAAACTTGGCGGTATTTGCCAGGAATCAGCAACGTTTTTACTTGATTGACAAAACCGCGCCGTCCATCCTCAATGACCTCGCGAATAAATTGTTTATAAGTGTCGACACCTTCCTCATTGATAATATCAAGGACAAGATCTCTAATCATATGACAGCCGGCAACGCGAGTCCGTTCATCAAGAAGCCAGTACTTTGTTGTTCGGACAGAACGCTGGCTTTCAATAAGCCAATCTTTTAAGAGCGTATCGTTTTTACCAATTTTACGGCAGGCCACTTGATATCCGTCATCATAACGGCTAACCGGTCCAACGGTCATACTTCCGGGCGCTGTTGCTCCTACATCGATTACGTGGGTAACTCCGCCAACCCAACCTATAAGCTCGCCCTCGTAAAAGATTGGGACAATTGTATGAACGTCACATGGATGGACATTTCCGATCTGGCAATCATTGTTACAGAAAATATCTCCGTCTTCAATTCCCGGATTCTCTTCATAATCGTTTTTAATCATGTATTTAATCGCTGCGCCCATCGTCCCGACGTGAATGATGATTCCAGTAGAAGTTACAATCGAATCTCCTTCAGGAGTGTATAAAGTAAAGCATAATTCCCCTTCTTGCTCAACAATCGGGGAAGCCGCCACTCTTTTGGCCGTTTCCCTTGCATGCACAACTCCTCCCCGCAATTTTGAAAAGATCTTTTCATAGCGGATTGGATATGACTCTTTTAATGGCAATGTTTTTAAACCTGCGTAATGTCCTGTCTCACGGCTGATTTCATCAATTTCATTGCGCATTTGTTTAAGTGTTTTTCCGTGCCAACCAATATTTTTTCGATTTTGTATCGTTTTTTCAGTAATCGTCATGAAAAAATACCCTCCTTTTTCCTTAAAGTTCTTTTAAGTGGAAAATGCGATGCTCATCGAGATATGTTTCAAAACCAGGCGGAATCACAAACGTTGTGGCTGGAGATTCTAAAATTGAAAATGCTCCGATTTTGTTGCCTGGCTTCAATTTTTCCATTTCCCAAATGTTTGCTTTGATCCATTCTCCTTTCCAGTACACATCACGCTGGCCAAGAAACGCTTCTGACGGCGGAGTTTCTCCAGATAAGGGCTCCTCAGGAATTTTCGGCTTTGCCACTTCAACAATACCGCGTACGATTGCTCCTGTTATGCTGTAACCGAGTTCAGGCGATTTGGCCGCTTTTGCGTAAATTCTCGTGTAGGTGTCTTCAAATGCTTTTACAAGCGCCTCCCAGTCGCTAACACTATGAAACCTTTTAATCGGCGATTCAATTTCAAGGTCGTTTAGCTGACCTTGGTACTGCATGCGGAAATAAAGGCGGAAATTTACATCTTCTCTTATAAAGTTATTTTTCTCAAATTCAGCGGCCACTTTTTCTGTTAGCTCATCCCAAGCATCTTGCAATTCTTTACCGGCCTTCAATTTACTGTCGTCTTGATCATCGTTGTTTACATTGATATCGAGTGTTTTATCATAGCGGTATTCAAAATCTGCCGCACCGCAGCCAAAAGCTGAAAATCCAGCTGCCCATGCCGGTACCAAAACATCTTCAAATCCAAGACCTTTAGTGTAGCCGGCAGTATGAAGCGGACCGCCGCCTCCATAAGAGAAGCATACATATTGAGATGGCGAATACCCTTTTCCAAGGATCATGGATTCAAGGTAATTGCGCAGTTGCGACTCTAGCAGATCGATAACACCGTATGCTGCGTCTTCAACAGATAATCCAAGCGGATCGGCGACCTGCTTCTTCAATGCTTCATAAGCTCTTTCCGGATATAGCTTAACCTCGCCGCCAAGGAAATTATCCGGGTTGATTAGTCCAAGAACAACGTGGCAGTCGGTTACTGTTACCGTTTCGATGCCGCCTTCCGGATAACAAACGCCGACTCTCGAACCTGCGCTGTCCGGTCCAAGTGTCAATGATTTGAAGTTCGGATCGACTCTTACAAAGCTGCCGGCTCCTGCTCCAACAGTATCCATGGAAACAAGCGGCAACGATAGAACTAGCCTTGCCATATCCGGGCTTGTATTAATACTCAAATCTCCTTGAGTAATAAGCGCCATATCAAAACTTGTCCCGCCGATATCCGAGCATGCAATATTGCGAATACCGAGTTGTTCACCAAGATATTTCGCGCCAACTACTCCACCGATTGGACCTGAAACGAGCGTTCTTGCCAGTTCATTTGCGCGCGTACTTATCGTTCCACCGTGGCTAGCCATGACCCGAAGATCAAATTTTGCCCCGTGATTTCTTAGCATGTTATCGATTTTGGACAATGTCTCCCGAGACGGGTCTGCTGCATATGCTTCAATAATGGTTGTATTTGTTCGATGAGACTCTTTTCGAACGGGATAATAATCAACCGATGCAAACACAGGCACTTCTTTTCCGGCTTTCTTCATCACTTCTTTTGCAATATCCCTAATTTTCCGCTCATGTTGAGGATACTTGTAGGAATGAAGCAAACTGATGACAATTGCTTCGACATCTTGTTCTAGAAGATCCATTATTGCAGGTTCCACTTCATGTTCATAAAGCGGAATGACAACGTTTCCAAATAAATCAACTCTTTCGGTTACGCCTCTTGTCAACTCTCTCGGTACAAGTGGAGGATCGTAACGATGAGTATTCAAGTGTAAACGGTCTGAATAGGAATAGCCTAGGTAAGCCTGAATCGCTCGACCCATTCGATGAAAATCCTCCATCCCTTTATTAACGATCAGACCGACCCGCCGTCCTTTCCTTGACACGAGACGATTTAGCATCGCTGTTCCGGAGTAGACACCTGCAAGTAATTTAGGAAATTCTTCTTCAACTGTCGTGTTCCAGTAAGTCAGTGCATCTCTTGCAGAATTGAGAAGGCCAATTGATTCATCTTCTGGTGTGGATTGCGCCTTTCCGACGACAAATTCACCATTGTCGTCAATAATGAAGGTGTCTGTCATCGTTCCCCCTGCATCGATTGCAAGTATTTGCGCGTTCCGAGTTGCAACTGTTTCCATTCTTTTCTCTCCTTTCTTTCATCCAAAATATATTTCGTTTTCACTTTTTTATTTAGCAAAATATGTGCCAATATTAAAAATTATCAAATAATTAAAAAAATCAAGATGATTCCTTTAGAGGCAAAAAGTGAATTGTAGCGAAACGCTACAACTGTTTCGCTACACCCCTTTCAACAATACAGCCCAAAAAATTTAAATGTTTAGAAATGCATCCTCCAATGGTATAACGGGTAATGTGCTGAAACATACTCCAATTTTGAACTATAAATACTAAGCAAATTTATTCTTCATTATTTCCTAGTTTAGATGGGAATCGGTATTAATAGAAAAAATATATTGATGTATGAATATTCAGAAAAATTATTTGTTAAAAAACAGTTGATTTTTAATAGAAGACAGTTAAAACTTTTAAGTTGTTCATCGGACGAATTTTCTTTTGAAAAGTCATAATGGATTTTCTTTGAGCATTTGCAGCAATTTTCTCAAAGCAAAGGAGTGGTATCTGCCTTTTTTCGTTATAATGCCAAGTCTCCAAAGAAGAGGCGGATCTTGAAGCGGAACAATTGTAATATGTCGACTGTTCTGTTTATTAAATATCATTTTAGGCAATAAAGCAATTCCAAGTTTTGATGAAACAAGTTCAAGAATTAAATCCCATTGTGAGCTTTCATATGAAACGATCGGGGTAAATCCAGCATTTTTACATGTGTTGATAATATAATCGTGGAGTTTGAAATTTTTTGTAAACAATATGAAAGGTTCATCTTTTAAATCATGTACTGAAACAGTTGATTTTTGTGCCAATGGGTGATCGCTGTGAATAAACAAGACAAATTCTTCTGTAATGAATGGATGGATATGAAATACAGATTCATCTACAGGGAGTACAACTATACCAACGTCAATTTCTCCTTCTTCCACTAATTGTTCGATGACCTTTGCACCAAGCTCTACAAGTTCAAGTTTAACATTCGGATAGTCTTGATGAAACATCCTAGCAATAGAAGGAAAAAATAAAGTTCCAATGAGAGGTGGAACCCCCATTTTTATCTCCCCTGTCGCGAGATTAGAAAGTTCATCCAACAACATTTTCATTTCTTCCAATGTTGCAATCATTTTTTTCCTTGGGCATATACAATTCGCCCTGCATCTGTCAAACGGAGATGACGAGTTGACCGTTCGATGAGTTCAACGTGTAACTCGTCCTCCAGTTTTTTGACGGCTTTACTCAATGAAGGCTGTGATAAATAGGAATATTCTGCAGCTTTTGTAAAGCTGTTATGATTTGCAACATCGATGAAAGATTGAATATCACGAAATTCCACAGTATCCCTCCTATGTTTATTCTTTATTGGAATAAATTGTATTCTTTTTATCTATTTTACTAATAGATATCCAGAATGTAAACTCTTACATAAGATACAGAAAGGAGGAGATGTTTTATGAACAAGATCATGTATTCCTTTTCGGAAGCGGTTTCAGACATACAAGATGGAGCATCAATAGTTGTAGGTGGATTTGGGTTGTGTGGTATTCCAGAAAAAACAATTCAAGCTCTACGTGAAAAAGGGACAAAGAATTTGACTATTTACAGCAACAATTGCGGTGTTGATGATTGGGGACTTGGTCTACTTCTGAAAAACAAACAAATCAAAAAAATAATTGCTTCCTATGTCGGAGAAAACAAAACTTTTGAACAGCAATATTTAAACGGTGATTTAGAAGTTGAACTCACACCGCAAGGCACTCTTGCAGAACGGATGAGAGCAGGAGGGGCTGGAATTCCGGCTTTTTATACCGCAACAGGGGTCGGAACGCCGATCGCAGAAGGAAAAGAAACAAGAGAGTTCAACGGAAAAACTTATCTGCTGGAGAAAGCCATTGTTGCAGATTTTGCTTTTGTAAAAGCTTGGAAAGCTGACACTTTAGGAAATCTTGTGTATCGGAAAACAGCCCGAAATTTTAATCCGCTTGCCGCCATGGCGGGTAAAATCACCATTGCGGAAGTAGAACAAATCGTTGAACCTGGTGAACTCGATCCAGACGAAATTCATACACCATGTATATATGTTCATCGGTTACTTGTCGGAACGGGTTATGAAAAACGCATTGAGCGCAGAACAGTGGTTACAAAATAAGAGGAGTGATCTGGATGACCAATAGACGATTAAAGATTGTCAAACGTGCAGTAAAAGAAATTGATAAAGGAATGATTGTCAATCTTGGGATCGGAATGCCAACACTTATAGCCAATGAGATTCCGTCCGAATTTAACGTCTTATTACATTCAGAAAATGGCTTGCTAGGCATCGGACCTTATCCGGTTGAAGGGGAAGAAGATCCCGATTTGATCAATGCTGGTAAAGAAACGATTACGACAGTGCTCGGCGCTTCGTTTTTTGACAGTGCCGAATCATTTGCAATGGTTCGTGGCGGTCATATTGATCTTGCTATTTTAGGAGGGATGGAAGTATCAGAAAATGGCGATTTGGCCAATTGGATGATTCCAGGGAAAATGGTCAAAGGGATGGGCGGAGCAATGGATCTTGTAAACGGTGCGAAACGTGTTATCGTGATTATGGAACATTTGAACAAACGCGGAGAATCGAAAGTGAAGAAGAAATGCACACTTCCTCTTACCGGTAAAGGGGTTGTCCATCGACTGATTACCGATTTAGCAGTGTTTGACTTTACTGAACAAGGGATGGTGCTTGTTGAAACAATGGATGGTGTTTCAGTAGATGAAGTGATAGAGAAAACAGAAGCAAAATTCGCTGTTTCCCCTAAACTCTCGGAGGTGAATTGAATGGTAAAAACAGTTATTTTAGAGGGTGCACGTACGCCCATAGGAAAATTTGGCGGGGCGCTGGCTGCATTAACAGCTTCACAACTTGGCGGCATTTCGATGAAAGAGGCATTAAAACGAGCAGATGTAAAACCTGAAGAAGTAAATGAAGTCATTTTTGGAAATGTTCTGCAGGCTGGCCAGGGGCAGATTCCGTCTCGTCAAGCAGCTCGTGAAGCCGGCATTCCATGGAACATTAAAACAGAAACAGTGAATAAAGTATGTGCATCCGGCCTTCGCAGTGTAACAATGGCTGATCAAATCATTCGAGCAGGGGATGAAGAAATCATTTTGGCTGGCGGTATGGAGTCAATGTCAAACGTACCATATGCATTGTCTAAAGCAAGATGGGGACTGCGAATGGGGAATACACAAATGGTTGATTTAATGATTCATGACGGTCTGTCTTGTAGTTTTGCCGGTGTTCATATGGGAACGTACGGAAACAAAATTGCAAAAGAGTATGAAATATCGCGGGAAGAACAGGACAATTGGACAGTAAGAAGTCATAGAAGATCAATCGCAGCAATCGAGGAAGGCAAGATGGCAGAAGAGATTGTGGCAGTTGAAATTCCACAGCGTAAAGGCAGCCCGAAAGTTGTCGATATCGATGAGGCACCGCGCAAAGACACAACGAAAGAGGCCCTTGCAAAATTGCCTCCTGTATTTGATAAAGATGGAACGATTACTGCCGGCAACGCACCTGGAATTAATGATGGAGCTGCAGCGCTTGTACTGATGAGCGATGAACGGGCAAAAAGAGAAGGTAAAAGCGTTCTTGCAACCATTATTGGTCATGCGGAAGTTGCGGTTGAAGCAGAAAATTTCCCAATAACACCGGGCCTTGTCATTCTTGAGCTATTGAAAAAGACGGGGAAAACTGTCGATGATATCGACTTGTTTGAAATTAATGAAGCATTCGCAGTAGTGGCACTCGTTAGTATGAAAATTGCCGGCATCGATCCAGAAAAAGTGAATGTAAATGGCGGAGCTGTTGCTCTCGGCCACCCGATCGGAGCAAGCGGTGCACGTATTCTTTTAACACTAGCATATGAATTGCGCCGCCGTGGAGGAGGTATTGGGATTGCCGCAATTTGTTCTGGGAGCGGACAGGGGGATGCCGTCATGATTGAAGTAAAATAAAAAACGAGAATAGTTACGATACTATAATCTGTAAAATAAAGAAAATTTATCTAAAAAACATTATTAGGGGTGAAATTGACGTATAAGCATGATTCCAAGTAATACTGTTCACAAAATTTTCACGCATTGAATCCCATTTTTCGATGGAAACAATGAGAACATAATAGTCATTAAATGTCAGTTTTCATCCCCGTCTATTAAACATTATTGCCGCTTCTTACTTTCTTGCAATTCCTTCATTCAGTTTTCGGTTCAAAAAGAGTTTTTTCATAATAAAAGAAATCAATCCAAGCAAAGAAAGTGCCGGGATTGATATCGCAATAATCGAGAAAAAATACTTGTTTCTAATGCTTCTAAAATGAAAACGGCGAAAAAATTTTCCGAAATTCATGATAAAAACCAACCTTGGTATTGAAAGTGAAAGTTCAAGGCGTCATGACGGGAGAGGAACGACGGTCACCTCAATATTATGGCTTTCCAGTTCATTTTTATATGCTTCATCAATGTTTTGATCTGTAATAATTCGATCCACTTTTTCCAAATCATTGATAAAAGCAAAGGTTCGTACGCCAAATTTGCTTGAATCAGCCAGCAAAATCGTTTGATCTGAAATTTCCATCATTTGTTTTTTAATTAAAGCTTGCCACTCATTCGAGTCGCTTAATCCGCCATCAAGGTGAACGCCTTTGCAAGAAAGAAATGTTTTATTCACGTGGTATGTTTGTAATGACCGCTCTGCAAGCGGCCCAATATAAGAAAGTGATCTTTGCGAAAGCAAGCCGCCAGTAGACATGACTTTAATTTGGTCTTTGACGCTCAATTCCAATGCAACTTTGATCGAATTGGTAATGACCGTTAGCGGTTCGTTTGGCAGTTCCTTAGCCATATACCAAGCTGTTGTGCTCGCATCTAATACGATCAAATCGTTAGGCTGAATCAGTTTGACGGCCTCTAAAGCAATCGCTTTTTTTTCCGCTGCCTTCGTAATTTCCCGTTCTAGGTATGATAATTCCAAATGTTGATCTTTTTCAATACTGACAGCCCCGCCGTGACTGCGAAGCAACTTTCCTTCTTTTTCTAATTTCTCAAGATCACGGCGAATTGTTTCTTCCGTTACAGAAAAAATTCGGCTTAATTCTGAGACTCGCACACTTAACTGTTTGTTTACCAACTCAACAATTTTCCGATGTCTTTCCGCTACCAGCACTTGAACGTACCCCTTTACTTTTCATTTTGAAACAGTTCTCAAATCATCATCAATTTTTAATATACCATATAGCGTGCATGAAATCCTATTTGTCCATTCTTTAACATACTAATACTAATTCAAGGAATTTTAAATACGCTTCATTCCAAGCCGGTACGTTCTCAGGTTGAAACACTTTAAGCGGAAAAGAATTTCGGATGATTGTTCTTGCTTCCTTTATATTTTGGATGATGCCGAGCGCGACCGCTTGTACGGCGATATTGCCGATTGCGCTTGCTTCCGCTGGTCCCGTTACAACAGGTTTGGCGATGGAATTGGCCGTAAACTGAGCAAGCAATTCATTGTTGATGCCTCCGCCAACAATGTGAAGCCCGGAAAAATTCCGGCCGCTCAAACTTTCCACATTTTCAAAAACGTAACGATATTTCATAGCCAAGCTTTCCAATGCACAGCGGACTATTTCCGACGGTGTCTCCGGTACTTTTTGATTCGTCTTTTTGCAATATTCTTGGATTTGCCTTGGCATATGAGGCGGATTTAAAAAACAGATGTGGTCAGGGTCAATGAAAGATTTGAATTCTTCGGCTTCTTTTGCCATTTCCACAAGTTCGGAAAACGTATAGTGCCTGCCTTCATTTTCCCACGCTTTTTGACAGCTTTGAATGATCCATAATCCCATGATATTTTTCAAAAAGCGGAACGTATTTTCTACTCCGCCTTCATTTGTAAAGTTAGCATGAAGCGCTTCTTCGGTTAAAATCGGCTGTTTTATTTCAGTGCCCATTAAAGACCATGTGCCAGAGCTTAAATAGGCAAAATCATCCCGATCCGCAGGGACGCCGACAACAGCGGATGCAGTATCATGCTCACCGACGGCAACAACAGGAATTGGCGGCACACCCAGTTCGTCAGAGACCAATTTTGATAGTTGGCCAATAACGGTTCCTGGCTTTACGACATTTTGAACAAACAGCTTCTTTGGGAAGCCTAGTTTTTCTATTATCTCCCAATCCCAATCCATTGCAGTTGGATTAAACAACTGAGTTGTCGTGGCATTCGTAAACTCGCTTTGCACCTCGCCTGTTAAAAAATAGCGCAATAAATCAGGGATCATTAGCAATTTTTCGGCTTTTTCAAGCAATGATGGATTTCTTTTCTTCAGTGCATATAATTGGTAAATGGTATTAAATGTTAAAAATTGAATACCGGTTCTCGAAAAAATTTCCTCTTTGGGAATCAATTCAAAAACTTCTTCCATCATTCCTTCCGTTTGCAAATCCCGATAGTGATAGGGATTTCCGAGCAATTCACCGTTTGAACCGATCAGACCAAAGTCAACAGCCCAAGTGTCAATGCCGATGCTTTCAATCTTTATGCCTTCGTTTTTCGCTTTTAATATGCCTTGTTTGATCTCATGAAACAATCGCAAAATGTCCCAGTAAAAATGGCTTCCAATTCGGACAGGATCATTCGGAAAGCGGTGAATTTCTTCTATTTTTAATCGGCCATTATTTATATCGCCAATGTAGGCACGGCCGCTTGATGCCCCAAGGTCAAATGCTAACATGCTCACTCAGCCTGCACCGTCCTTTATTATTATTTATAAATGTTTGAACCTTTGCGGCCCTGATTTTGTCATCGCTTTCATTTTTTAGTTGAAAAGAGTAATAGAATGGAGACCTTCTATTACTCTTGCAAAACTTTTATCTTGTGAAAGCAGCCGGAACCCCGCCGTCAACGGTCAGCATGCAGCCAGTGGTTTTTTCCGATTTGGAAGATGCAAAAAATGCAATTGCTTCCGCAATGTCTTCAGGATAAATATTGACGAGCAATGTCGTCCGTTTGCGATAATATTCTTCTAATTCATCCGGAGAAATGCTGTAAGATTTAGCCCGTTCTTCACGCCATTTGGAGTCCCATATTGCTGAACCTTGAAGGACAGCATCCGGAAGAACGGAATTTACACGTATCCCGTATTGACCGCCTTCAGCAGCAATACATCTAGCCAAATGGGTTTCCAGAGCTTTTGCTGCGCTGTAGGCAGCCGCATTTTTTCCCGCATAAATAGAGTTTTTCGAACCGACAAATACCATATTTCCGCCGATTCCTTGTGCCTTCATTTGTTTAAATGCTTCGCGCGCTACTAAGAAGTAACCTGTGCCGAGTACGCTCATATTGAGATTCCATTCCTGTAATGTTGTTTCATCAAGCGGGCTTGATGTAGCCAAACCGGCATTGTTGACAATGATGTCCACGCCGCCAAAGGCAAGAGCCGCTTCTTTAAATGCAGATTGGACTTCATCTTCTTTGGTAACATCCATTTTGACGGCAATGGCGCGTTTTTCGCCAAATGTTTCATTAATTTCATCAGCTTTTTTTTGTGCGCCTTCGAAGTTCAAATCCGCAATCACAACATGTGCGCCTTCGCTTGCTAAACGTCTGCATGACGCACTTCCGATTCCGCCAGCGCCGCCTGTTACAAAAGCTACTTTACGCGAAAATTCCGCTTCTGGCGGAGCAAGCGTCAATTTGTAAAGCTCAAGCGGCCAATATTCTACATTATACGACTCATTTTCATTTAATGAGACGAACTTTCCGAGCGCATCCGTTCCTTTCATTACGGCGATCGCACGATGATAAAGAGCTCCGCTGATTCTGGACATTTTTTCGTTTTTTCCAGTATTCACCATGCCGATTCCGGGGATTAAGATCACTCTAGGAGCAGCTTCAAACATTTTGTCCCCTTCATTTTTGTTCCGTTCAAAATACGATTTATATTCTTCTTTATATCCAGCAATGCCAGCTTTTAATTTTTCAATTAATGATGCTTGATTTTCTTTTTGCGGATCCCAATCAATATATAACGGAACCCTTTTCGTATGCACAAGGTGGTCTGGACAAGCAGCTCCGATTTGCGAAAGTTCTTTCGCATGGCGACTGTTGACAAATTGAAGGACATCCTCTCCGTCGTCCCATGTCAAAATCATTTTTCGTTCATCGCTTACAGCGCCGCGGATGATCGGAAGAACTTCTCCTAATATTTTTTTTCTTTCTTCTTTAGGGAGTGAAGTATATTTCTGCCCTCCAAACGCTTTTTCTTCATCAATACGCTCTTTTATATAGTTTTCAGCTTCATTTATAATCGCAATCGTTTTGGCATAACATGCTTCCGCCGTATCACCCCAAGTTACCAAACCGTGTTTTTCCATCAACACTAATTCTGCATTGGGGTTGTTTTTCACGCCTTCTGCTATCATCTTAGAAAGCGTAAATCCCGGACGCACGTAAGGCACCCATACAAACCGGTTGCCGTAAATCTCCTCGGCAATTTGTTTTCCGTTATCTGCGCAACAAATGCTGATGATGGCATCTGGATGCGTGTGATCGACATGTTTAAAAGGAAGAAATGCATGCAGCAATGTTTCAATTGATGGACGAGGATGCTTATGATCAATCATGCAATGGGAAAGATATGCAACCATTTCTTCATCAGACATTTCCTCACGTTCAATCAAAGGACGAATATCATCCAATCTCAATCCTGTAAAATGATGGGCTTTCATTGTCGCCAAGTCAGAGCCGCTTCCTTTTACCCACATCACTTCAATTTCACGGCCTCGGAAATCGGTTTCAATTGTTTTCATTGAAGTATTTCCACCGCCCCAGTTGCAAACAGAACGATCTGATCCTATTAAATTGGAGCGATAAACCAATTGCGGCAAACCTTCTGATAATTGTTCTGCTTTTTTTGCATCCCACAAATTTTTTGCCATTTAGAAACCTCCTTTTTTGTTTTTGTTTATTTAGATTATATCAAATGATTGTTTTTTATTGAATATATTTTTTTATTTTTGTTTTTTTGTCTATCATGCATGACGTCATTCAACGGACAGTGGCATATTGTCAAAATATTTAGTTTTATAAGCTTTAAAACTAGAACAATATAAAAGGAGAATCAAAATAAAAAAAGGAAAACAAACATGAAGAGTACACCATGATGTATAGTGAATCACTTTTGCAAGAAGGAGGATGATGATGTATAATGAAAGCAAAAAGCAACGATCAATAAGCAGACCAAAGGTGCGGCGACACCTTTGGTCTTGCAACAGACGGTTCCCTTCAAGGGGATCGGCAGCAGGCAGAAATAATCCACCATTGCTAGCTACTCAAGGGTGGATTATTTTTTTTGTGGATTTGACAGCATCGAAAGAATCAGTGTTGTAAAACTAATGGCAAACATTAATGCTTCAAACACCGTCATCGGCATCACCCCCTTTCAGAACGGGGTTAATGCCAACCACCCTTGAGTTTACCGTTCTATTGCATGTTCATTATATCAAATACAAAATATTTAATCTATAAAACAAGAACATTTGTTCCTTTTTTACTAGAAAATTAAATGATCTCTCTCTAATAAAAAATTATTATTGAAAATTCTGTCAATTGAGTATACATTTGTAGTAAGGGGGGAGTAAAATGAGCCGCTTAATGAAGAGAAAAATTGCCCAACAGGCGCTAAAAAAAGTCATACATGTAAGTGAGCTAGTGAAAAAAGAACTAGATTCTCAACTTCCGCTAACCGATCAACTCGACAAAATTCGAGTATTGTTCGATGAAAGGCTGAAACAAGACGAATATTTTCTAATCGTTGATGAGACAGGTTTTTCTCCGCTGCATACGAACCGCCTTCGGGAAGGAAGAGTGTTTTCGGACGAAGTGGGTCAAAAAGCTGCAACAACAAATGAGCCGCTTTTGCAACTGTATATCCGCGATACTGGAGAAATCCTAGTTGATGCCAGCTGCCCGCTCGTTACAGACTGCACAGGGAAACGTTATAATATCCGTTTAGGAAGATTAATTCATCAGCCATACTTGCAAATCAATTTTGCGCTGCTTTCTTTTTTGCCAAGTTTCCTTTGTCTCATCACTGCTTTGTTGATGCAGCTGTCAATCCACCAAGCCTTTCTATTATTTTTGATTTCCATCGGCGCCAGTTCATTCACCAGTTTCTTCGTTTATAGATCGTTCATTGCCAATCTCAGACAATGGTATAATGTAACACGGACGGTATCATCAGGCAATCTTCATGTAGAGGTAGATATTGTCGGCAAACGAAATGAATTTCATCAAATAGGTTATGAAATAAACAAAATCATTTTTGGAATCCGCTCGATTTTAGGGGAGTTTTCCAATGCCGTAAAAACGGTCAAAAAAGTTAGTCAAGATCAAAAAAAAGAAGCACATCGTTTATCTGAAATTTTTGATGAAGTGGCAGCCACAATGGAAGTTTTCCGCGAAGGTTCTAAACAGCAAACCGATTCGTTTGAAAAAGTTCGCGAGCTGGCAAATTCCATGATTGAAGAAGTATCCAATATGGAATCGGAAATTGCCCGTGTTGTTCAATACGCCCAATCAACGATGCGTTCAGCTGATGAAGGACAACAAATGATTGAAAAAACAGAACAGCTTATGCGGAACATTGAAAATGACACAAAACAGGCAACATCTCTCATCCAATTGGTATCCGAAAAAGCGGATCATGCGATGGATATGGCATCTGCGATCACAGCCATTGCCAAACAAACGAACCTTTTAGCATTAAATGCTTCCATTGAAGCTGCCAGAGCAGGCGAAGCAGGAAAAGGGTTTGCGATTGTTGCGGAAGAGGTTGGCAAACTGGCGGATGATACAAATTCATTTGCCGCTAAAATTTTATCTTCGTTGGAAGAAACGAGAAATGATTTGGTTCATGCCGTTTCCGCAGTCAAAAAAAACGAAGAAAGTGTTGATCAAGCCTCTCTATCCCTTTCGCGAACAAAAGAAAGCATGCAGACATTTAAGCGAATGTTTACAGATATTCATGCTCTTTTACAGCACAATCGTGAAAGCGTTGTCAACATTCATGAAAACGGAAATAATTTAAAAAGTTTAATCGAAAATGTAAACTCAATCGCGCATGAGTTTACGAACACAGTCAATGAAACAACTGCGGGATTGGAAGAACATATTGAAGGGATTCATGAACTTGCAAAAGAATCAGTTATTCTTTCCGATGCCGTCATCCATCTGCAAAAAATTTTAAACCGCTTTCAATTCCAATAAAAGACCTTGCTTGATACTTATACGCCCCATCTTGTGCGGACAGTGAAAAAAGGACACACTGTTTTACAGGAGGGATATTCAATCGCTTGTTAAAATAATAAGAATTTTTATAGTAATTTGACCTGAGGAACAAAAGTATCTTTGAAGTGAGTTTATCGGCTCTATGAGATTGGCAGACCCCAATCCAATGGTGTGGTAGAGGCAACAAGCAGAATCTAGCCGTGGACAAATCGCCATTCCGACGGAAGCCCCTTGGTCTTAAAGAGATTCATTGTAAATAAAGATGGCGATATTAAAGTAGAAGTTGTAAAGAAGCAATATTTATCGGAACTAGTCGGCATACTAAAAACAAATAAACCGTTTCAACCAGTTGATGAAATCCGGAAAGAAGTGTATCGGAACATGGCGGAGAAGGAGTTAAAGAACGGGGAGAAAGATTAATTAGCGCGGAAACTTTAGAAGATACGAAGGATTCTAACAGGCGACCCCAAAGAATTGCAGAAGAAGTAGGAAAAATGCTTCAAAAAGTAGAAGCTGGAGAATTGGTTTTGCGATTAACTCCCCTTGTTGCGGCTGAATGCTGTTGAATGTTAGCATCTTTTTATGAAGCAGACCTTCAAGAGATTTCGGATGTCTTGATCAAATTTACCAATAGCATTGGAGTGGAAACGGAAGAAAAATCGGTCGTTCAACAAGCGCTTCGAGATTACGCCGAAGAAAATGTTGACTTCATTGATGCCTATATAGCAGCACACGCTAAAGCGAATCCGCCTGAACTATGTCGTCACTTGGGACAAGCACTTCAAACGATTGAAAATCCGTCCTGATAGACCGGGAAATTGGTAAAGGGAAATTCAAATTCCATGCAGGTGTAAAAAATAATTATTTGTTCCGCAATAAATACAAAAGACTAGTAAAGCTGGACGAACAATTTATCTTGAAAAACCTGATAAAAAGAAGCGTCTTGGAGCAGAAAATGAAATGGCCAAAAAAGCTCTTAGAGATGTGGCCAATACAGATTAGCACAAGGTTTGAGGCGATCAAAATCGGCTGAAAAAGGCTGTTCCATTCAACTATTATGCGGGAATTGCAGAGGTAAAGTAGGAGGAAGAACATCATCAAGTATGTCCAAAAAAGGAAACTATTGAATGCATGAAGAATTTCTTTCGCCACTTTATATCAGAGTGTTTCAACCTCCAACTCCTTCCAACCCGCATATGAGGTAAAAAATGCTGTTCTTAATTATAGTTCATTTCTATAACCATCCACATTCCCAAAAGAAATTAAGCAGCCAGTCCCGTAGCAATACAGGACAAACGGCTGCTTCAGTGGTCAATTCGCATAAGGTCTTTTTTCTTTATTTATTTTTAGACAGCTGCAAAGCCTTTTTCATATCTTTCAACACATTCGATCGGCCGTACATTAATACACCGCCTTTGTAAACTCTCGCCCCAAATATAGCTAATACGACAATGGAAACAACTAATATACTGATTCCTAGAATCGGTTCCCAAACTGGCAGATCAAGCATTCCAACCCGAAGAAACATCAGCATCGGGGTAAATACCGGAATGTAAGAAGTAATCGTAACATAGGAAGCTTCCGGATTTCCTAAACCAAAAATTGCTAGCATAAAACCTGCAACAACCAGTAAAACCATTGGAGTAATCATCTGCTGAACATCTTCAATACGGCTGACGAGCGAACCTAGAAATGCAGCCATTGTCGCATATAATAAATATCCTAATAGAAAGAAAATGACAGCATAAAAAATTGTCGACAACGACGTGTTTTGAAACCCAAAGAAAGAGAAAAATCCGCCTTCCATTGATTCTAAATTTTGTTTAATGGAAGTGTATCCGGCAATAAGCCATAAGGCAAGCTGTGTTAAGCTCAACAATGCAACACCTAAAATTTTCGCAAACATTTGTGTAATGGGTGGAACACTGGAAATTAAGATTTCCATGACTCTGGAAGATTTTTCTGTTGCCACCTCCATTGCAATCATGTTTGCATACATGATGACTCCAAAGTATATGGTAAATAAAAGGACATATACTAGACCTCTCGCTTGATTCAATTCTTCTTCCGTTTTTGCGCTGGCCTTCAACGCTTTCATCTCAAAAGATACAGGCGCATTCAGCTTCATCAGTTCCTGTTGCGTTAGTTTCAATTGACCGGCTGTCCATGCCATGCCCACTTGTTGAAAGGCATATTGCAAATCGTTTTGGACGGTTGTATCCGCAAGAGACGCCGCTTTATATACCGCTGTCGGCTCGTTTTCATCATTTAAAAATAACACAATATACCCTTTTATCTTTTCATTTAACACCTTCTTTTTTAATTCTTCTTCTGAATCATTTGTTTTTTCCAATTGAATGTCAGGATTAACTGACTTTAATTGTTCTTTCAACGGCTCAAATAAAGCATTTGATTGATCGATGACGGCAAGTCGTTCTTTATTTTCACCCGAATTAAAAAAATCAATGATTTTTGTCATGTTTGTCAATCCTAGTATAATGACCAGTGTAACAATCGTGGAAATGACGAATTGCTTCGATCTGAGTTTGCTAAAATATGTGTGAAAGAAAACTGTCCAAAATTTACTCATAGGCCGCACCCACTTTCTCTATAAAAATATCATTTAAAGAAGGTTCTTCTATTTCGAATTTACGAATAAATCCTTTATCGACAATCTCCTTTAACAACTGTTGGGCGGCCTCTTCTCTTTCAATTTGCAATTGAATCCCTTCCGCTGTTGTTTTTGCTTTTACGACTCCGGGGAAATTCTTCAAAAAACTGAGATCAAAATCCGCATGAATGACGAGGTTTTTTTTGCCAAAAGAACGTTTAATTTCCTTGAGCGACCCATGAACTACAGGACTCCCTCTATGTAATATGCATAAATGTTCACATAATTCCTCGACGTGCTCCATTCTATGGCTGGAAAACACAATAGAAGTGCCTGCATTTTTCAAATCGATGACAGCCTCTTTTAATTGCTCGACATTGACCGGATCCAATCCGCTAAACGGTTCATCCAGGATGAGCAGCATTGGTTTATGGATGACAGCTGCAATAAATTGAATTTTTTGCTGGTTTCCTTTTGATAACTCCTCCACCTTTTTTTCGGCATACTCAGGCACTTTAAACCGATCGAGCCAACTTGATAACTCTTTCAGCGCATCTTTTTTGTTCATTCCTCTTAATCTGGCTAAATAGACGATCTGATCCTTTACCTTTAATTTCGGGTACAACCCCCGTTCCTCCGGCAAATAGCCAATATACGGGCTCGTACTGTAATCAATTTTTTCGCCGTTCCATGTTATCGATCCTTCCGTCGGCGCGAGCAGCCCCAAAATCATGCGAAATGTCGTTGTCTTTCCAGCACCGTTTGCCCCTAAAAAACCAAACATTTCTTTTTCCGGAATGGATAAGGATAACTTATCCACAGCAGTGAAATCGCCAAATTTTTTCGTCACCTGCTCGAGCTTCAACGTCATGTATTTTCCTCCTCTCATCTTTTAATACGGATCAAACAAGAAAATAGTTCAGTAATTGTTTTAAATTTCTGTCTAAATCACAAGTGAAACATCGTTAATGACAATGATGATATGAAAACTATGTTAAAAATATTTAAAACAGGAGGATGCTCCAAAAAAGCTGTTCAAACTTTTGGAAACATCTCTCGATTTAATAAATGTTGGAATGAACAAAAAGTCAGATACCTTTTTTAATTACTTAAAGGTTCATTGATTTGATTTTAGAATCGGAATTGAGATGGATTTTGGAGAATTGCCACTGTGAAGGACAAAAATAATCTAATAAAATTTATAAACGTCCTTCATGGAGGTGATGAAGTCCAAAAAAAAGAAATTGTATATGCTGAATGTCCGTCATAAGGCTTTTGAAGGACATAATGAACATAGCGCGCATAGAAAAAGTCCTTCAATAAATTCTCGAAGGACATAAACAAGATAGGAAAAGGAGTTGCACAGAAAGCGAAAATCCTTTGAAAACGAAAAACATAAAATTGTATATCGAAAAAGGCCGCTTATAAGCCGACAGCCACTTTTGCTATTATGATTTGACTTCTTTCCGGCAATAAGAACGCCATCCTCCAAAGGGTGTAATATCCTCCGATTGATTGGCTATATACGCTTCACAAAGAAAGCCCGGCACTTTCTCTCCGTTGATGAGTTCTATTTTTCCTATTCCTAAAGGCTCCGGAATCGATGCGGCAAAAACACCAAATGAAGCTAATGGCATTTCCCAAATCTCCACTTGAATGGAGGCACCATTGTGGTTTGTTTTGATAAGACCCGGTTTGGCAGGATCCGTAGGCAGCTTATACAGCCGATAATTAGGAGCAGTTGCTGCTTCACATACGAATTTGGCGCCGAATTGATGCATTTCATTTTCGAGCGGAAACCCTCTCATATGCAAACCGCAGACGGCAACAAAAGTCGTATTTTTTTGAGGTTGAAATTTTTCTGTTGGAATCTCTCCTAAAAATTGAGAAACAAGTCCGAAAACCAATCCTTCCTGCTCTGCCAGCGAAAACATCGTTATACCGAAAGGAACATTTGCTTCCGCTTCTCCCGCCGGAATAGCTATTGCCGACAGATCCAAAAGATTACAGTGATTCGTGTATTTCCCCATTTCGCTATTTGTGCGAATCGGATCAAGCCTAACTTGTTCGCGTGTCCAAGTACCTCCGCAAGTAGGCAAAACTAATACTGCATCTTTTAACATTTTTTTCACTTTATGCTTGATTGATTGGATCCTGTGCATTGCCTGAAAAGCGAAAGCTGCCGTATGATCAAGAGAAGCTCCGGAAGAAAGGACTTTTTCTGTAACGGGAAACACATCTTCTGTATTTGCTTTCACAAAATCGCCTAAATCCGCCCATCTTTCCGCCACCCAAGGACCTTCATAAAGAAGAGACGCCGCTTCGGAAAACACGTCATAGTCGATAAACTCAATCAGAAGGCGTAAACGTTCCAATCTTTTTATCGTTTTCATCCAAGCATTCCTATATCCTTCACGAAATGGACCAAAAAATGAGAGCGGTTGTTTCGGCAAACAAATTTTGCTCGGACTTTTCGGCGATATGTTCGGGAAAGAGCGCGACCAAGGATCTGTTTCATCCTCGCCGCGCACAATTTGATCGACTTCCAATGCATCCTGCAAATTGTGCGCAAAAACTGTCACACAATCAAGGCTTGCGCAAGCCGGAACTACTCCAACGGTCGGCCAGGCTCCCCTGCTCGGTTTAAATCCGACTAAGCGATTTAAGGCTGCCGGCACTCGTCCGGATCCAGCAGTGTCCGTTCCGAGTGCAAACGCTGCATGGCCTCGTGCAACAGCCACCGCAGATCCAGAGCTTGATCCCCCGCTGATCAGTTCTTCTTTTAAGGCATTTTTCGTTTCTCCATAAGGACTTCTTGTACCGACAAGCCCAGTGGCAAACTGATCTAAATTTGTTTTTCCTAAGGGGATCGCACCTGCTGCAATTAACCGCTCAACGACTGTTGCACTTTTTTTTGGTATATAAGCATATTGGGGGCAAGCTGCAGTTGTCGGAACCCCGGCTAAATCAATGTTGTCTTTAATAGCAAATGGAATTCCCCATAATGGCAGGCTTTTCCGATCCAGTGAAGCAAGCCTGTCTAGATAAGGCTGAATTCTTTCTATTGTCGGAGGGGTAATCCATATATTCATATCCTCATCTTGTTTAACTCGATGAATGATTTCAGCGACTACTTCTTCTGGAGTTAGTTCATTGTTAAGGTACATCTCTCTCAACTGCGCAATCGTCAAAGGTTGAGGAAAATGTTTGACCGATTTCATTTGAGAACCTCCTCTCGTTCTTTCTGCTTTAAAATGCTGACAATCAATTGTCCTGATTGCACCTCTTCCCCTGGTTTCACGTAAACATTTACTATTTGTCCATCGCACGGGGCCAGCTGCGGAAACTCCATTTTCATGCTTTCTTCAATCATCAGAACATCGCCTTTCTTAACTTGCTGTCCAGGAGACACAAGTACTTTCCATACACTTCCAGGCATGGAAGAACGAACAACCTCAGCACCTGGAGGGATATCTTCCTCTTGCCCTTCTTTCATTGGTTCATGCTCTGATATATATTCCGCCAATCCTAGCTGCTTCCACCGTTCTCGCTCTGCTTGAAAAGCTTCCTGCTGCCGCATGCGGAATATATCGGCACTATCTTTGATCGAATCCAAGAATTTTAAATATTCACCAAGATCAAACGCTGTTTCTGTTATTTCTACTTCAAATCTTCCTCTAAGAAAATCTTCCCGCAATTGCAGCAACTGTTCCGCATCTACTGGGTAAAACTGAATTTGATCGAAAAACCGCAATAGCCAAGGTTTTCCTTGCTCAAAACTCTCAGTTGTCCGGAATTTATTCCACATTTGAATCGTCCGGCCGACAAACTGATAGCCTCCAGGCCCTTCCATTCCATATATACATAAATACGAACCGCCAATTCCTACCGCATTTTCAGGCGTCCAAGTCCGGGCAGGGTTATATTTTGTCGTGACTAAACGGTGCCGAGGATCAATTGGAATGGCTACTGGGGCGCCGAGATAGACGTCGCCTAATCCTAAAACAAGATATTTTGCATCAAATACAATTTTCTTTACATCATCAATGCTATTTAAGCCATTTATGCGCCTGATGAACTCTAAATTGCTAGGGCACCACGGAGCATCAGGGCGGACGTTTTTCTGGTAGCGTTCAATGGCCAATTGAGTAGCCGGATCATCCCAGGAAAGAGGCAGCCGGACAATACGCGATGGGACTTTTATCGATTCCAGCGGCGGAAGCTCACGGTCAATTTCTAAAATTTTTTGACAAGCCTCACGAACGGACATTTTCGATGGGTCAATGTGCACTTGCAAAGACCGAATGCCCGGCGTTAAATCAAGGAAAGGGATGTTTCCTTTTTGTTGTATCGCTTGCATTAAAGCATGTACTTGAAAGCGATACAGCAGGTCTAAATCCATTGAACCGTACTCAATCAGCAAATTTTCGTCGCCGCTTGAACGAATCGTAATTGGAATGTTTCGAGATGTTTGTTCTTGAGCCAAAATTGAATCGTCGGCTGTAATTTTTGGATTGATGGCAGGAAGTTGAGCAGGTTGAAATCCGTACAAACTGCCATTTTCAATTTTTTGCAGAAACATTTCTTGTTTTTTTCGAAGTTCCTCCGCTTCTTCCAATGACAACAAATGAAACTTGACGATATCGCCCGGATGCAATTGCCCAATTTTCCAAAACTCAACTGAAGCCGTCGTTACTGGGCAGACAAAACCTCCTAAACTAGGTCCATCAGGTCCCAGCAAAATCGGCATGTCGCCTGTTAAATCAAGCGTTCCCACCGCATAAGCGTTATCATGAATATTTGACGGATGCAAACCTGCATCTCCGCCGTCTTCTCTTGCCCATTTCGGCGCTGGGCCCATTAACCGGACGCCTGTGCGCGAGCTGTTAAAATGCACTTCCCATTCTGTTTTAGTCAATTGCTGTAAATAATCAGGCTGCAAAAATTCGCTTGTACAATGAGGACCGGGAATGACGCCAATCGTCCACTGTTTCGTCATGACCGGTCTATATTCAGCTGGAAGCCCCTTCGTTTTTTTGACAGCAGCCCCCCGGTTGACTAAAAGCACATCGCCAGTGCGCAAGGCGCGTCCGCCATGGCCGCCGAATCCGCCGAGCGTAAATGTGGAGGAGCTTCCTAAAACTTCAGGCATATCAAAACCGCCTGCTACTAATAAATAAGTCCGCATTCCCCTTTTCGCTTCTCCGAATGATAATACTTGGTTCTTTTTGGCCAAAATTGGTTCGTACATTGGCACGGGCTGATCGTCAAGCTTAGCCTGCATATCGGCGCCTGTAATACAAAACCACATATCATCTCGAAACCGATAAGATCCCCCGCGCAATGTCATTTCAAGACCTGGAGCGCCTTCCCTGTTACCAAGCAGTTTGTTTCCAATTCGGAAGGAGAGCGGATCCATCGGACCGGAAGGCGGCACACCAACGCTCCAATATTTAATGCGTCCGGGCCAATCCTGAACAGTTGTTTGAATTCCTCCGTCCAATACTTCCAACGCGTGTTCTTTAGGTTGAAAATGGTTTAATAAACGGGTGTATACATTTCCTTTTATAAAATCTTTTTCCTTCAATAAAGCTTTCAAGTATTGGAGATTGGTTGTAATACCGTACAATTTCGTTTCGTTTAGCGCTTGTATGAGTTTTCCGATCGCCTCTTCCCTGTTTTTCCCATGAACAATCACTTTCGCCAGCATCGGATCATAAAGTGTCGTAACCGTGATCCCGTTTCGTACCCACGTTTCCGTTCGCGCTGCCTCAGAAAACTTTGCTTCATCAATCTGTCCTGCGCTCGGCCGAAACTCTTGCAAACAATCCTCTGCATAAATGCGCGCTTGAATGCTATGCCCTTTCGACTCTTTAATTAAGGAATGCAATTCATGCAAATCATCTGCTGCTTCACGTATCATCCATTCAACAAGATCGATGCCAAAGACCTCTTCTGTTACACCATGCTCCACTTGAAGTCTTGTATTCACTTCAAGAAAGTAAAAGGAGCTTGTTTCAGGATCATATAAAAACTCAACGGTGCCTGCACTCCGGTATCCAACTTCTTTCGCCAATCGGATGGCTGCTGCGAACATTTCTTCTCTAACTTCCTGGAACAAAAGAGGGGCCGGACTTTCTTCCACAACTTTTTGATTGCGGCGCTGAATAGAGCAGTCTCGTTCGCCTAAAGCTACCACTTCACCAAATCGATTTCCAAAAATTTGAACTTCTATATGGCGTGCCCTAGCGATATATTTCTCTAGGAAAACGCCTTTATTTTTAAAATTTGTTTCAGCAAGACGACGTACCGCCTCAAATGCCGAGCGCAAATGCTGTTCATTTTCGCAAACGCGCATTCCGATGCCTCCGCCTCCTGCCGTGCTTTTTAAAATAATTGGATAACCAATATGTTCAGCTTGTTTTACCGCCTCATCCAAATCGGTGATGAGGTCCGTTCCCGGCAATAAAGGAACATTGGCTTTTTTTGCAATTTCTCTGGCAGAATGCTTTAATCCGAATATCTCCATTTGTTCCGGCGAAGGTCCGATAAACGTAATTCCATTTTGTTCGCACAAGCGGGCAAAATCTGCGTTTTCACTTAAAAATCCATATCCGGGATGAATGGCATCGGCTCCCGACTCAATGGCAGCTTTTATGATTAAATTTCCATTCAAGTAGCTGTCTTTGACCGGGCCTTCACCTATTAAAATCGCTTCATCTGCTTCGTCTACATGTAAACTGTCTTGATCCGCCTTTGTATATATAGCAACCGATAGAATTCCAAGCTTGCGAAGCGTCCGTTCAATCCGGACGGCTATTGCCCCGCGATTGGCAATCAGAATTTTTTTAAACATTTGGTTCACACCCCTTATGCCTCCGTATCCTAGTTGATTGTGTTTATTTATCCCAAATCAGCACTTGTATTTTCGTTGGGTTGTAAGCATTGCATGGATTGTTTAATTGCGGGCAGTTGCTGATCAGCACCAATGTCCGCCGAAGGGATAATAATTCCACATAACTTCCGGCATAAGAGATTCCATCAGCAAATTCTAAATGACCATCTTCTGTAACCGGGACGTTCATGAAAAAGTTAATATTTGGAGCCAGGTCCCTTTTTGTAAAACGTTCCCCATATTTCGATAACTGCAGCATAAACGTGTCTCGGCAATTGTGCATATGCAATTTATCATGTGCATAGCGAACGGTATTGCTTTGTGCTGAGCAAGCACCACCTAATGTATCATGGCGCCCGCATGTATCCGCTACAATCTTCAGCAGTTCATTTCCTGATTCCGAACGAAGCACCGAACCTGTTGTTAAGTAAATATTTTGCTGCCCTGTAATAGTGGCTGTTACACTGTAATGATCCTCCGGATTATCTGCATCGTAAAACAATGTATCTACTGCTTGGTTTCCTTCCAAGTCGACAATTCTTAGAACTTGCCCTGGATTTAGTTCATGCATCCAGCCTTCCCCGGCAGGGATGATTTTGTTATAGATTGCATTCTCTTCTTTTCGAGGACTTTCCACTTTTTTAATATTTTCCATGTTCATTCCTCCTCATATCGTATTTTTAATCGGTATTTTCTATAATGTTGCTCTTTAAAGGCTCGCCTTGGGTACCCCATACGAATTCCTGCTCGATGCTACAAAAGCGCATAATATTCCCAAGTATTTTCAAATGCCCGGCGGTTTTCAGGACGATAATTTACACAATAATCGTTCAAATCGACAGGATCTGCCGGAAGCACTTCCATTGCCACCGGAACGGACGGATAGTTGGTTCTTGGATCAAGCGGATTTGGTGTGTTGGATACAATCAGCAAAATATCCATTTCTGTTCTTATTGTCACTGTGTCATTTTTTTTGCAATGATCCAAACAATAGGTAAGGTTGCCTTTGTCGTCGGTTTTCACTTTTGAAAACAAATTGACGACAGGAGCCATGTCGCGCAGGCTCAGCCCGTTTCTTACAAGCTCCATGGCAAAGTTCTCTTCTCCGCTTCTGTGCCAGTCATTTCTTAATTCTTGATAGCTTGTTTTGCCATATTTCTCATCTGTTCCTTCCCTTGTGGTATAGCCTGAAACAGTATCGTGCCAGCCAAGGCTGTCGCTGGTGATGCTGGCCAATGCTCGGCCGTTATCACTCATCAATACGTTTCCCTTTGTCAAGTGAAATGTGTGCTGGGCTTTTAATGTATCCGGCATGTTATAACGCTCTGAAAGATCATGTGCATGATACATCATAAGCGAAAGATTAGCCCCAGCCTCCAAGGCTGTAAAACGAATAAGCTTTCCTTTTCCAATTTTTCCTGACCATTTTCCTCCAGGTACGATCGTTTTGCTGAAAATTTTAGTCATCCAATATACCTCCTTTGAGACTTTTCTTCATGATCGTTGTAAAAAAATAAAAGCCTAGGGAAATCTCCCAGGCTTTTATCCTTCCGTGTTTATAGAAAGACATCCTTTTGATGCTTTCTATACGCTCTCTCTCGGACCAGACCTGCTGCAACCTTTAGCAGCAGCGGAACCCTAGACAGCTTTTTTGTTCCTATCGATCAGGAACCTTTATGAAATTTTTATTTAAGATTAATATAGAAAGGAGTGCAGCATTGTTCAACGATTTTGTCAGATAATATAACATGAAACTTACAACAAATGCTGGAAATAGATAAAAACAAAGTTAAACATTAAATTCCCCGATCATTTTCCGCAGTTTTTTCGCTACATTTGAGAGATTTTCTGCCGTTGCTGCAAATTCTTCAATTGCAGCCAGCTGTTCTTCCGTTGAGGCTGCCACATTTTGTGAATGAGCTGATGACTTTTTGGCGATGCCAGCCAATTGTCCGATAGAAACAGCAACTTGATCAGCTCCTGTTGACATTTGCTGGACAGATGAGGAAACCTCTTGTATTTGACAAGTTACTTTCTCAACTGATGTTAAAATTTTATGGAAAGCAAGCCCAGCATCATCCACAACCCTTTTACCCTCTTTTAGATCGCTTCTTCCTTTATCGATATTCTCCACGGCAGCAGCAGCAATGGAGAGGACATGCTGTATCATTTCATTTATTTGAATCGCAGATTGTTTTGACTCTTCCGCCAAGTTTCGAACTTCCGTTGCTACAACAGCAAACCCCTTGCCTTGTTCCCCTGCACGCGCCGCCTCAATGGCAGCATTTAAAGCCAATAAATTCGTCTGCTCCGCTATATTTGCCATGACATCTGATATTTTTTTAATCTCGTCGGTAAGCTTGCCAAGTTCTTCAATTTTTATAAATGCTTCATCCACCGATTTTTGTAAAAATTCCATCTGCTTTACTGCTTTGACAATTGATTTGTTTCCTTCCTCTGCGATTTTCGATGTGGTCAAGGCCGATTCTGCTGCGAAAGAAGATGACGATGCAATTTTTTGAACTTCATAGGCAATATTATTCACCGCATGCGAGCTTTCATCCGCCATGTCACCTTGATCACCGGCTCCGGAAGCAATGTCTTGAACTGCCATCGTGATCTGTTCTGTACTTTCCGCAAAGTTTTTAGTACCTTCAGAAAGCTCGAGTGCTGAAGCGGAAACTTCATCTGTCGTTTCCTTTATTTTTAGCATCATTTTTTGCAGGTTTCCCAGCATTCTATTAAATGCCGTCGCCAGCCTGCCGATTTCATCTTTATTCTTGATACGGATTCTGGCTGTTAAATCTCCTTTATTTCTCGCCAATTCCTCTAATTTATTTGCCATTTGCCCCAATGGCCGGGTGGTGCTTTTAGAAATAAATATTGCAATTAAAATTCCCGCAAACAGTGCTGTGATCAATACCGCTGCACCCGCCATGATTTTTTTTCTTATTAATTTTTCATCTTCCTCAATTTTCTTGGTTATCCGTTCTGTCTCAATTTGTTTGAATTCTTCCAGTTTGGAACTAAAAATTGCGCGAATATCTGCATATTCTCCATGAAAAATAGCAAGCGTTTTTTGGCGGTCTTCCCCGGCCAATTCCATCATCTGCGTTTCTAATTCAACTAATTTTTGATTGTTTATATTTAGATCGTGGAAAATTTTCTTCGTCCTGGAATCATCCAGCATCGGGGTCACTTCTTGAATATGTTGATCAATTTGCTTTGCAAACTGATTGTACTTTTCCCTTTCGGCCGTATTATCCGGTTCGATAATCACCCCTCTGACCGCATCTGTTAACGCAAGGTCTTCAAATTGAATCTGGTGGGCAAGCTGCAATTTTTTCATATCGGTATTTGCTAATTTAAAATAGGATTTGGAAGCGTCCTGCAAAGTAGAGTAAACGATGAGAAAGGCGAGCAGGACAATTAGCAAAACGGTTCCAAAGCTAAGGAGCAGTTTGTTTCGTATCTTCATCATCAAACAGCCCTTCCTATCCTTCTGTAAGTTTTTTACTAATGCTTTAATAAAGAAATGATATGTTTTTTTACGTTCATAAATTTCTCGACATGCACAAGCTCCCCATCTTGAAATAATTGCAAATCCGCATCAATCTCTTCGAGAATTCTCCCCGGTCTTGCTTCCATGACATATATTCGCTGGGATAAGAATAAGGCTTCATCGATGTCGTGGGTTATAAACACAATGGTTGTTTTTTCCTTCTTCCAAATATCCAACAATAATTGCTGCATGGATTGCTTTGTTTGTGCATCAAGCGCTCCAAAAGGTTCATCCATTAATAACACTTCCGGATTATTGGCCAACGATCTTGCAATAGCCACACGTTGTTTCATGCCGCCGGACAATTCTTTGCCGTAGGAATCCGCAAATCTTTCCAGTCCTACCAGCTCTAAATATCGATCGGAAATTTCTTTACGCTCTTTTTGTTTCATTCCTTTTAGCTTGAGGCCAAACTCTATGTTTTCTCTTACTGTCAGCCAAGGAAACAACGTATAAGACTGAAAGACCATACCTCGTTTCGCACTTGGGCCTTTCACTTCTTCACCGGATACTTGCACACTGCCTGATGTCGGCTCCTCCAAACCTGCCAAAATTCTCAAGATGGTAGACTTTCCGCATCCCGACGGCCCAAGAATGGAGACAAATTCTTCATTTTTTACGTACAAAGAAACATTCTCCAGCGCTTGAAAGGAGCCATTATTCGTTTTATATACTTTGGATAAATTTTGAATGTTGATTTCAATTTCCTCTTGCTGAAGTTCTGGTTGAGTTTTGACCGCCTTCAACATTTAATTCCCCCCTTCCGCCCATGGAAATAATTTTTTGTTAACGTAGGCAAAGCATCTGTCAATAATAAGTCCCAACAGCCCGATGACAATGATTCCGACAAAGATGGACTCGGTATCCATGAAACGCTGCGCTTTCATGATTGAATAGCCAAGACCGTTGTTTGCCGCCACCAGCTCTGCTACAACTAAATACGTCCAAGCCCATCCCATAATCAGCCGCATAGTTGTCATTAATTTCGGAAGCATTGCAGGGATGATGACCTTTGAGATGACTTGCCAGCGGTTTGCTCCAAGAGTATAGGAGGCATAAAGCAGGTCTTTATGAATCCGGTTTGTGTCATCTGCCACCATTAAAACGAGCTGAAAAAAGCTTCCGATAAAAATTACTAAAATTTTGGCTGTTTCCCCAATTCCTGCCCAAACCATAATAAGTGGAATAAAAGCGGCTGCCGGCATATACCTGATAAACTCAGAGACGGGCAAAATAACCGATTCTGCAAGCTTAAAAGTGCCAGCCAATATTCCGAGCGGAATCCCTAACAGACATGCCAGTAAAAACCCCATAAAAACTCTATATACACTAATCCCGATTTCTCCCCAATACTCCGGACTTGAAAGGGCAGCAAAGAAAGAGTCCACAACAGCAACGGGAGTCGGAAGAAATACTTCATCCACAAGTTTTAAATTGCTCAGCAAAATCCAAATGAGCAATAACAAGATAAAAGCGGCTGATACCCCAGTAAAATACCATTTTTTCGGAATATCCTCGCGTATTTTGAATAATGTCCATTGATGCCTTTTTCCTTTTTGAAGCTCCATCCATTAATCCTCCTTACTTTGCCCGTTCAATTTCCGCTTTTATAAATGAGGTGTCAACGAAGCTGCTAAAATCAGGAATGTCTTTAATAAACCCTAACTCTTTTAAAAATTCAGCATTTTTTTCAGCTGTGTAATAAAAAGATTGATAGTTATCTCCCTCTTTAAAAGCGTTCAAGCTTTCTTCAGGAGAAAACAGCTTGAATCCTTTCATTCCTACATCCAGCTCTTCTTTGGAAATTCCCGCCTCGTCCGCTATCAGTTGAATCGATTGATCGTAATTTTGCGAAAGATAGTCAACCGCATCAAACCATGCTGCTACGATTTTTTGGACGTCCTCTTTCCTCTCCTTCGCAACATCTCCCCTTACAACGAATAAGTCGGAAATCAAGCCCGGAAAATCAGCGGATGTCACCAATTTATGTCCTTTTCCCTTATTCACTGCCATGCTTAAAAAAGGCTCCCACAAACCAGCTGCATCCAATTTTCCAGCTATAAATGAATTTCCAGCATCTTGAACAGATAAGTTTGTAAATTTCACATCGGATTCCTTTAATCCCGCTTCATGTAATGCCGTGAGCAGAAAAAAATGTTCAATCGTACCTATTTCCGTACCGACTTTCTTCCCTTTTAAGTCTTTAACGGAGCGAATATCATTTGAAGCAACAAGCCCGTCGCCGCCAAGTGAATTATCTGTTATAAATACCGCTTTTAAATCAATCCCTTTATCTAACGGGGATATCGAATCAAGCAAAGCTTGGCTGTTTCCATCAATTTCTCCCGTATTTAATGCAGAAAGAGAATCGGCATATACTGGAAACCAAACCAATTCGACATCCACTCCATGTTTTTCGAAAAAACCTTTTTTTTCTACGAGATGCCATAAATACCAGCTCGGCAAGGCGCTGAAACCAATCTTAATCGGTTCTTTTTTGCTGCTATTGCCGCCAGAAGTTTCATTTGCAGATTTACTTCCGCAAGCAGCCAACAACAAGCAAAAAATGATAGAAAGGACAAGTAGTGGAAGCTTCTTTTTCTTCATGTCTTTCACCTCGGCTTTATATTTTTCATCTCTTTTTGAATTTAGGTATTTCAAAATAGTGCTTAAAGAAATTCTGTTATATCCCCCTCCCCAGATTTTTAAATGTTCAGCTTTAAAAAAATAAAAGCCAGAGAGAATTGATCTCCCAGGCTTTTATCCTTCCGTGTATATAGAAGTTGCAATCAAACGCAGCTTCTATACGCTCTCTCTCGGACCAGACTTACCGGCGGTGATACAGCCTGCCAGCAACGGAACCCTAGACAGCTTTGATTTCCCACTTATTTCGGGGAACGATATTCACTTGTTCTTCATCCAGAGAAGTGCTGGCTCAAGCTTAGCTTTTCACCTTCTTTTTTGGTTAACAGGGAATGAGAGATCACTACAAACTCTTTAGGGGGATTTTTTTATTTATTAAGAATTATAGTTTATATGACTATATCTGCAATAAATATGTAATATTTTCTAACATAATTTCTCGAAATATTCACATATTACGAAAACTATTATTACATAAAAGAATTGTACTTTTTTCAAAAAAAGCATCTGCCCCTAATCAGGCAGATGCTTTTTTCTTGTGCAAAATCATTCCGATTCTTTTATAAGCGTCAATAAAGGTTCGCCAATCTTGATTTTCGTTTCTTTTGTTTCAATAACATCTTGATATTGATCCGTATTGGTTATAACAACCGGTGTAGCCAAATCGTACCCTTCCGACTGAATTCCATTTATATCAAATTCAATCAGAAGTTGTCCTTTCTCTACACGGGCGCCTTGAGTCGTATGAGCAGTGAAAAATTTACCTTCCAATTGAACGGTATTCATACCGATATGAATCAAAATTTCCGCACCTTGATCAGATGTTATTCCAATTGCATGTTTCGTAGGAAAAAGAGTCGTTACTGTGCCGGATACAGGCGCTACTAATTTTCCTTCCGAAGGCTCAATGGCTACGCCTGCGCCAAGGGCCCCGGATGAAAATGCTGCATCCTTGATGTCTGATAACGGCTTTACTTCCCCGTTAAACGGGCTGAAAATAATTTCTTTTTTACCTGATAATTCTTCCTCCGCGTCAGCCTCAGCTGTTGCTTGTTTGGATTGCCGATCTCTTTCTGCAGATGTTTTGCCGAATCCAAAAAGGAAAGTAAGGATAAAACCAAGGATAAAGGCAACGACAATGGCAATTATAGTGCCCCATAAACCAAACGTAATGCCTTCGGTCGGACTGATAAAGGATGGAATACCAAAAATTCCGAGACCTCCCATCATATACATTTTTGCGCCAAATACTCCTGTGAGCGCTCCGCCAATTGCCGCAGCAATACAGCTGATTATAAACGGTTTTTTGGGCGGAAGTGTGACGCCATAAATCGCCGGTTCGGTAACACCGAAAACTCCGGAAATAAAGGCAGGGATACTAAGCGTTTTCAATTTTTGCTGTTTCGTTTTCACCATGACGGCAAGTACAGCACCTATTTGCGCAAAGGATGCAGCGAATGTCAGTGCTAAAATGGGATCCGCTCCAAGTGTGCTCATATTGTTGATGGCAATCGGCACTATCCCCCAATGAAGACCGAAAATAACAAATACTTGCCAGAATCCGCCAAGAAGCAACCCAGCGATGATAGGCGATAAATCATAGATGGCAACGGTTCCTTGTCCAAGAAGTTTTCCTGCCCATGTTGCGATTGGACCAATTACCAAAAAAGTTAAAGGAACGACAACAAGCAATGTACAAAAAGGAATTAAAAATGTTTTCACGACATCAGGAATGACTTTTTTAAACCAATTTTCCACCTTTGCTCCAAAATAAGCAGCCAAAATAATCGGAATAACCGACGATGAATATGACATTAAAATGACCGGAATACCAAGGAACGTTATATAAACAGGCGACTCAAACATCGTGCCTGAAAACAAAGTGTAAAGCGCTTTTCCGCTTGTAAGGTTCGCCAATGTCGGATAAACCAAGGCCGCCCCAATCGCCATCCCGATAAACGTATTGCCACCAAATTTTTTGCTCGCAGTATAGCCGAGAAAGATCGGGAAGAAGTAAAATAGCGAATCGCCGATTGCATATAAAATTTGATAAGTTCCCGATTTATCCGAAATCCAGCCTATTGATACGAAAAGTGCAGCAAACCCTTTAATCATCCCCGTTGCAGCTAATACCCCAAGAATTGGCGTAAAAATTCCCGAAATAATGTCAATAAAGCGGTTGAATAAATTTTTATCCTTTTCCCCTGCGTCAGCACCTTCAGGCTTCGCTGCTTCAAAACCTCCGACTGCAACGACCGCCTTATATACATCTGGCACATGGTTGCCGATCACTACTTGATACTGTCCGCCGCTTTTCATAACGGTGACAACGCCATCCATATTTTTTAATACTTCTGTGTTCGCTTTCCCTTCATCCTTAAGTTGAAAGCGCAATCTTGTAATACAGTGGACAACACTGATAACGTTTTCTTTGCCGCCGACATTTTCAATAATGTCTTTGGCCAATTGCTCATATTTCATGATTGACCCTCCCAAAAATATATTATTTATAAAGAAAACCTGAACCAATTTGAACGCGCACGAATAAACCACTGTGTTGTTCAAATCAGTTCAGGTTATGCCCGGATGGTAACATTCCTTCCTGATTTTTACAGTTTCACAAAAACCGTTTCGTTATTGAATTTTACCTTTATTACTCTAAATTTGCGCCATTCGATGAGATGACTTGTTTATACCAATAAAAGCTTCGTTTTCGAATTCTGCGCAAATCTTTTAAATCAAACTCATCGCGGTTCACGTAAATAAAACCGTAGCGTTTACTTATGCCTTGATGGGTGCTGACGAGATCAATAGCCGACCAAGGACAAAAACCGAACACTTCAACACCGTCACTGATTGCTAGTTGCATTTGCTCGATATGGTTTCTCAAAAATTCAATCCGATATGTGTCGTTTATGACATCGCCTTCTTCCAATTGATCGAAGGCGCCCAACCCATTTTCAGTAACAATCAACGGCAAATGGTAGCGGTCATAGATTTCTCTTAGTGTTGTTCGAAAGCCGACGGGATCAATTTCCCAGCCAAATTCATTTTTCTTTAAATGCGGGTTGGCTGCTCCTTTATAAACTCCCGGTTCCCCAACCGTAATATGCTGATCGCCTGTATGGTTTACATCATCCTCATTTCCATCGCTTGCTGCCACTGTCTGCGAAGTATAATAGTTAAAGGCAATAAAATCCGGTTTGGCGTTTTTTAAGATTTCCATATCGCCTTCAAGAATGGTCGGAGTAAACCCTTTTTGCTCCAAATAAGTCCACGCGATATTGTTATAGCGTCCATACACAGCCATATCCAAATACAGCCAATTGCGGATGGCCGCATAATTATTGGCAGCTAAAACATCTTCAGGTTTTGAACTGGCTGGATAAATCGTCACAATATTTGGTGCCGGCCCGATTTTTGCATTGGGCAGCATTTGATGGCATAACGCCATTGCCTTCGCTTGGGCAACCAACATATGGTGATTCTGTTGATACAATTCTTTTTTTGGATTTTCCAAGTTCGGATCCACAGTCCCAATCGCTTCGCCATGAAGGATCATCATGTTTTGTTCATTAATTGTCAGCCAATATTTGACTCGATCGCCAAAATGCTCGAATAATGTTTTGCAATAATTTTCATACGCATCAATCGTTTCTCGGTTGGACCAGCCGCCTTTTTTTTGCAATGCATAAGGCAAATCAAAATGATAAATCGTGACAATCGGTTCAATTCCATGTTTTCTGATTTCATTGATAAGTTGATCGTAGAATTCAATCCCTTTTTGGTTTAGCTCTCCGTCGCCATTAGGATAAATGCGTGTCCAAGCAATCGAAAAACGGTAGGCTTTGAAGCCCATTTCCGCAAACAGTGCAATATCTTCTTTGTAACGATGATAATGATCGCTGGCTACTTTAAAATCTGTCGTGCCTTCAGGGTATTTGGCCATATCGATAACGGAAGGTCCCTTTCCGTCCTCATTCCATGCGCCTTCCACTTGATAGGCTGATGTGGAACCTCCCCAGAGAAAATCGTTTGGAAAAGGTTTTCGCTGATTGTGTTTCATGTTTGCTGCCTCCCATTTTCGTTTTCAAACGAGGTGAATTCAATATCGCAACCGTTTTTACAATTCTTCACCGTTTGTTTCAATTACTCTTTTGTACCAATAGAAGCTGTCTTTTCGCAAACGTTTCAATGTTCCGTTGCCGAAATCATCTTGATCGACATAAATAAAGCCATACCGCTTGCTCATTTCTGAGGTAGATGCGCTGACTAAGTCAATTGGCCCCCAAGTTGTATACCCCATTAATTCAACACCGTCGCCAATCGCTTCCTTCATTTGCTCAATATGTTTGCGCAAATAATCGATCCGGTAATCGTCATGGATGCGTCCGTCTTCCTCAACCTTGTCGTACGCTCCTAATCCGTTTTCCACAATAAATAAAGGAACTTGATAACGGTCGTACAATTTATTTAACGTAATCCGCAAGCCGACCGGATCAATTTGCCAACCCCAATCAGATGATTCAAGATAAGGGTTTTTCACACCGCCGATTAAATTGCCTGAAACTTCTTCAGCATCATCCTTCGTGCTGGCTACAAGTGTCATATAGTAGCTGAACGAAAGAAAATCTACTGTATATTGTTTTAAAATGGCATCATCGCCGGGAAGTTTTTCAATATGAATATTATTTTCTGCAAAATAGCGTTTCATATAATTTGGGTATGCGCCGCGAACTTGAACATCTGTAAAAAATAAGTTCAGCTGATCTTCTTTTAACGCTTTAAGTACATCGTCTGGGTTGCACGTTTCCGGATATACTTCCATTCTAGCCAGCATACAGCCGATTTTTGCATCCGGAATGATTTCGTGGCACGCTTTAACGGCTAATGCACTTGCTACAAATTGGTGGTGCACCCCTTGGAAAGCAGCTTGTTTTACATTTTCAACCCGATCGGTTAAAATTCCGCCGCCCGTGTAAGGACTAAAAGTAATCACATTGACTTCATTAAATGTCAGCCAATATTTCACCTTTTTTTTGTACCGTTTAAACACTGTTTCAGCGTAGCGGACAAAGAAATCGATCACCTTGCGATTCGTCCAGCCGCCATATTTTTGTACGAGACCGAGCGGCATTTCGTAGTGGGAAAGTGTAACAAGCGGCTCAATGTTGTATTTAGCCAGTTCGTCAAACACTTTGTCATAAAAGGCTAATCCCGCTTCATTCGGTTCGGTTTCATCCCCATTCGGGAAGATGCGCGGCCAAGAAATAGATAGCCGGAACACTTTAAAGCCCATTTCAGCAAATAATGCAATGTCTTCCTTATAGCGATGGTAAAAATCTATTCCAAAACGTTTTGGAAAAATTTTATCTGATGCTGCTCCTCTTAAGATTTCCTCGATTTCTGCACTTGTCACATCTAATGCATGTCCGCTTTTGCCGCGTTTTTCTTTCGGAACATATGCCACCATATCAGCAGTCGAAAGACCTTTTCCATCTGCATCAAAAGCACCTTCTAATTGATTGGCAGCGGTTGCACCGCCCCAGAGAAAATTTTCCGGGAATTTTGCTTTGAAATGGCTCATTTTACCAATTCACCTCTTGTTATTTTTTAAAGTGATTACCAATGTTATCCTGTCGCAAAGCGCTTGTACGATCAAGAAAATAAAAAAACCTAAATTGTCCGTCAAATCAAATGACGAAACAATTTAGGTTTTGCCTGCATGACCAGTAACAATCCTAATCAAACGAATTTAATTCAATTGTTGTTTATAACATAGCATACGCTTTCATTTCCTGTCAACGGTTCACTTAAAAAAATCTTATTAGGATAATTCCGTTTTGTTTTTTCATCGTCTTTAGGTGCGGTTTACGACTCGATCAATATGAATCGTCAAATACAGTTTTTCTTCCGGAGTTATTTCGCAGCCATGCACTTTTTGAATATAATCTTCAATTTTTTTTGTACAGGCGTAAGCTTCCGGATGCTTATTTTTTACAATTTCATACAGATCCTCATCGTTGCCTTTGAGCAGTATATTATTAATTAGCCGCTGCGCAAAAAATTTCAAGTGGGTAAGGAAACGGAAATAATTTAATGAATCCTCATCCAGTTCAAGTTTAAAATGATATTTTACAATATTCAATATATCCTGAATGATTTTTGTCATATTGGCCACATCCGTCATTTCTTCATTCAGTTCAGCATTGACGAAATGCATCGCAATAAAACCGGCTTCATCCTCAGGCAGTTCAATCTTCAATTTTTCTTTCAGCATTTTCAGAGCTTTCATGCCGATTTGAAATTCATCTTTATATATCCGCTTGATTTCCCAAAGTAAAGGATTCACGATCTTTATCCCTTGTTTTTGCCGTTCTATGGCAAAATGAATGTGGTCTGTCAGCGAGATATAAATAATATCATTTAGTTTTTTGCCGAGTTGATTTTTTGCATATTGTATGATTTCCTCCGTTGCTTTTACATATTCCATCGGAACCTCATACAACAGCGATTTGAATTTGCCGGCCATGTCCTGATTTTCCAATTTAAATATCTTTTCGATTCTGTCTTCATCCACCTCATCGCCAGGTCTTTTCTTAAAGGCAATCCCCCGTCCCATAATGACCAGCTCTTGATTATCTTGTATGACGCTAATCACGTTATTATTAATGACTTTTGCGATTTTCACGTGTACCCCCTACCTTTGGTTTGAATGCTATTTCAAAATGCTGCGACTATTGACTATTTTAGTCCTCATTAAGAGAATTTACGATTTATTAGGATTTGTCAATAAAAAATTTCGATTCCTAAAACAGCTTTTCGGTTTTAGGAATCGAAACGGTTATTTATAAAGACAAATCCCTTTTGTTAAAAAACCGACAGGCAGCGAGTATAAACAGCAAAGAAAGGATCAAGGCCAACAAAACGAATTCCGGCTGCAATTTTCCGCCATTTATCAAATGTTCCGCTTCAAAATATTGAAATGGTGTGAAATATTTAAGTGGCTCCCATTTCTCGTTTAAATCAATCATAACGGACAAGACAAATGCAAGCATAAGAATTCCTGCTGAAAGGGGAAAGGTGAGCTTCGGTTTCCGATATACAGCTGCAACGATTGTTCCGAGCGAAAGAAAGAGTAGCTGCACGAAAAACATGCCGGCCATTAAGATGGCAATATCACGGCTAATTTGCTCTCCTTCGCTGAATAACGGAACAATGAAAAGCGAAAACAGCAAAGTAAAGATGTTTAAAATCAGAACATTGGCAAGTGCCGCCAGTAGTTTGCATGAAATGATTTTCTTTCTGGAAACCGGTTTGGCGAATAAAAATTCTGCCGTTTTATCCCGCTCTTCTTTGGCAATGATAGCGGTTCCCAACATAATGGAATGAATGGATGCGATCAACAATAAATAAAAATAAAGCGATCCGTAATAACCGCTTGCTGTAGACAGATCAAGATTGCCAATTCCCATGATTACCTGTAAAGTTTTCGGCAGATCTTCTATCAGTTTGTTCATGGATTGCCCTGTTCCAGCCAAGTTCGTATATTTGCTCATGCCGGATAAAACCAAAACGCTTGTGCCGAAACACCATAAAATAAGCGACTTTAAGTTTGCTTTCATTTCTCTCGTAAAAATGGTCATTTTTCTGCCTCCTTTTCCTTTACACTGCATGAATATCTTTTTTCCGATAGATGATCAAGCTCAAGACAAGTAAAATAATAATAAGTGCGAAGCCCGTCATCATGAACGCTGGTTCATAACTAATATTTTCCATAATATATTTGCTATCAAAATATTGAAAAGGAGACAAAAACCTCAAGGCTTCATCATCTGTTGCCGAACCGAGCATGCCAATGATAAAAAAGGCAAAAACTGTACTAATCGACAATGCTAAAACAGATTTTACTTTCGGCAGTACGATGGCCATAAACGTTCCCAACGCCAAAAAAATGATTTGAATAAAAAATAGACGAATCGAAAGCAGCAAAAATATTTTGACACTAAAGTCTTCTGCTTTTACAAGCGTTGCCACTACCAAAGCCGCAGGTATGAAAATGACATTTGTGATGATAAAGGAAGTCAAAGCAGCGAGCAGTTTGGCAGTTAAAATGTTAGTGCGCGATATCGGCTTTGCCATAAGAAAATCGGCTGCTTTTTCCCGCATTTCTTTCGAGACAATGGAAATGCCGACATTCATTGCCTGAATCGCTCCGCAAAGTGCTACATATACAAACACATACGAATAAAAACCGAGAATCGAAAAAAATTGATCCCCCTCAATTCCAAACGCTTTTCTGACCGCTTCTGGATAACTTTCTAAAAGCTTTTGAAAATCCTCAACATCTTTTGCAAAAGAAGGGAACATTGATAAAAACAGCACGATTAACGCCAATAACGAAACAACCCAAATGGCCGTTGACTTTCGATAAGCTTTCAACTCAAAAAGAAATACATTCATCTCAATGTCCCCTTTCATAATAATGCATAAAAATTTCTTCAAGATCCGGTTCTTCCACCCATAAATTCACCAGTTCAATTTCGGCAATTTTCGCCAAAATCTCATTAATATTTCCTTTATATAAGAAGCTGATTTGACGATCGTGAACCGTTACATTACTGACCCCATCCATTTGGAAAAAGGTTTGATCGATATCCATTTTTGATTCGAGCCGAATCTTTTTATAATTGTTTTCCCTCAAATTCTTAATCTTTTCGATTTTGATGACTTTTCCAGCGTTCATAATGGCAACGCGGTCGCATAAACGCTGCACTTCGCTTAATATGTGGGAGGAATATAAAATGGTCGCCCCTTTTTTCTTTTCTTCCTCAAGCAATTGAAAAAATTTTTGCTGGATCAGAGGATCTAATCCGCTCGTCGGTTCGTCAAGAATAATCAGCTTCGGCTCATGAAGCAGCGCTTGAACGATGCCGACTTTCTTTTTATTTCCCAACGACAGGTCGTCGATTTTTCTTTTCAAGTCCAAATCGAGCTTTTCCGCTAATTCATGTATTCGGCCGGTGCAATCTTTTTTATAAAAGCTTGCGGAATATTTTAATAAATCGATCACTTTCATGTTGTCATAATAAAATACTTCGGAAGGCAAATAGCCGATATCTTTTTTAATCTCATGGGCATGCTTTATGCAATCCTTCCCGAAAATTTTTGCGCTTCCGCTCGTCGGATAAATAAGGGATAAAAGAATTCGAATCGTCGTTGATTTCCCAGCACCATTTGGTCCAATAAAACCAAATATTTCCCCTTGTTCAATATGAAAACTGACATTGTCAATTCCTCTTGATTTCCCATACATTTTCGTCAGCTGATCGATTTCAACTATATTCATGTTTGCTCCTCCTCAACGATAAAATGATTTTCGCAGCAGTTCGATATATTGATCCGCCTCTTCCAAAACTTCGTCCCAACGGATTTCTTCCAATGACAAATGTTTTATTTTTGCATAATGGTGGTTGCTGAAACCCTCCATTGTCCAAATGATGCAATGGATTGCCCTGCCTGTATCGATCCCTTCTTTAAAGAGGGAAACGTCGGCGTTTTGCAGCAATTTTTCATATGTTTCAGAGACAAGATTAAGATTCCTCTTTTCCAACTCTTTCTTCACTTCCGGGGCGTCTTCTTGATAAACCGTTAAAAAAAATTGAAACAGGTGCGGATATTTATGCATTAATTCCATCTTTAGAAGAATGCTGTTCTTCAATATTTTTAAAAAGTCTCTCTCATTGTGGTCAAGTTTTGCAAAAAACTCCTCTAAAACGATGTTGAGAAAATGATCATATAAAAAGAGATACAATGCTTTTTTGTTTTGAAAATAATGAAAAAGCAGCCCTTTGGAAATTTGCGCCTCCTTTACAATTTCATTCGTCGAAGCATTCATATAGCCTTTTTGTGAAAATTCCTTTAACGCAGCATTTAAAATCCGTTGCTGTTTTTCTTCCTCCAAATTGAAAAATTTGTGCATCAAACGAGTACCTCCGTTGATTCCCTTAAAATTGACCATATCGGTCAATATCATTGAAATTATTGTATGATTGTTGACCGATTCGGTCAATACATTTTTAAAAATATTTCATGGCCATCAGCTGCGGAGGAGAAAAGAGGGAAATAGAAAAATTAAAAAAATATTTTGAAAAGATCTGCAACTGACATTAACGAAGTCTTGTCAATCGTTTATAGTGAATGTAACAAAAAAAGGAAGGATGAAGAAACAGACGATGAAGAACTAATCTTATTTTGAAAAAATTCCATGAGAGTTTCAAAAAGCGGTGGAAACAGCTTTATTTTCTTATGTTCTCATGCGAAGGTTTCAGAATAGGATTGGTATTTGTCGCTCTAGATCAAAAGGGAGTCTGCCCCTTTTTGGTCACATGTGCCTCCTATTCTGAAACAGGAATGGGGGGCATTTTTTTGTCTCAATAAAAGCGGAAATGGAGATGGTTGTAGACAATACTTAATGCAAAACAGTTGGAAGTGTATATTAACGATCGTCTATTATTAAAAGACGATTATTTGCCTATCCATAAGCATGACAGCATCGGCCATGTCTACCGAAATGGGAGCGGCAAAACAACATTGCTGAAATTGCTGGCCGCAAGGAAATCTCCGGACAGCTGCATATTGCAAGATATTCCACATGCGAATGGATTCCAACAAACAAATTCGACCAAAAGCGGCGACGAATTCTTAACAATACATTAACAAGGCAATGGCCAAAAATCCGGAAATACTATTGGCTGAAACCGACAACCAATTTGGATACTGCCCACATCGAATGGCTGGAAAAGAAATTGCTGAAGTGGCAAGGGGCTTTTGTAATTGTTTCGCATGACCGGGCGTTTTTAGATGCTCTTTGCACAACCATTTGGGAAATTGAAGTTGGGACGTCAAAGAGTATAAAGGCAATCATTCCGATTATATGCAACAAAAGGAATTAGAACGCCGCCGCATGAAATGGCTTACGAAAAGTATGAGAAGAAGAAAATCAATTGGAAGAAGCATTAAGGTTGAAGGCGAAAAAAGCGGAAAGGGCCAAGTCTTAATTATTGTGTAAAATCATACTCCCAGACCAGTAAACCTAAATTCCCGGCCAATCCAACCGCTTTCTTTTTACACATAATTCAGGACTTAATCGCGGAAAGAGCAACAAAAGCGCCTAAAAAAGCGAGTTTATCGGAAGTAGGAGCGAAAGGTGCTAAAAATATTTTGCAAAAAAACAAAAAAAACTGCAAAAAACAGCGAAAGCTATTGAAACAAGACTAGAAAAACTGGAAAAAGTGGAAAAAATAAAAGAACTACCTGCCATCAAAATGTATTTGCCGAATATAGAATCGTTCAGAGGAAAAATTGTCATCCGTGCAAAAGAAGTTTCCGGTGTCATTGGACGCCGCATTCTTTGAAATGCAGCATGCTTCAACGTTCGTGGCGGAGATAAATTCGCGATCATCCGCGCAAACGGAGGCGGCAAAACAACGTTGTTAAAAAAAATCATCCATCAGGAAGAGGCATTTTGCTTTCTCCATCCATGAAAATCGGCTACTTTAGACATATTAACCCCCGAACAAACGATTTTGGAAAATGTCCGCTCAACCTCCAAACAGGATGAAACATTGATCCGAACAGTTCTGGCAAGGCTCCATTTTTTCCGAGATGATGTCTACAAACCTGTAGGCGTTTTAAGCGGTGGAGAACGATCAAGGCTGCCTTGCGAAACTATTTGTCAGTGATATGAACACGTTAATTCTTGACGAACCGACAAACTATCTCGATATTGAAGCTGTCGAAGCATTGGAATCTCTTTTGCAGGAATACGAGGGCACCGTCATTTTTGTTTCACACGACCGCCGTTTCATCGAAAAAATCGCCAACCGCATTTTCAAAATCGAAAAACGAGGAAATCAATATATTTGAAGGAACTCATCAAGAATTTATCCATAACAATTCGTCAGAAAACCGCAATACGGCTGAAGACGAACTTTTATTATTGGAAACAAAAACAAAAATATCTGAAATATTGAGCCGCATAAGCACCCAACCTTCAGCCGAACTGGAAAAGGAGTTTCAACGACTTATCGGCAAAAAGCGAAACCTTGAGCAATTGGTGGAAAAGTGAAACGATTGAAAAACAAAAAACCCTGATTCCAACCATCTTTGTTGGGATCAGGTTTTCATGGCAATAGGAATCATTGAATGCTCTATGAAAAAATCCACCTTTCCAATCTGGCCTTATAATTAAGGGCAACCCTTTTTCACAAGTGCGCATCTTCACAATTTTTCTTTGATATGGAGAATTTGACCGCTATACTTCATCTTATTGCTTCAGTTGATGGTGGCGATGAAACGATCATGTATTCCTGATTTACCTTTCAAAATTTATTGAATATCAACTTTTACAAAGATGGGGGGCTTTTTTGGTGAAACAATCTGTATCAAAAAACAGACGTCCCTTTTAACTGGGACGTCTGTTTTTTATTCATGATTTAATTTTGTTACTTGTACTTGCTTGCGGCCGAAATTGACGGCATCTTGTTTCGTTGGCATATGAATGTCAATCTTATTGCCTTTGATGGCGCCGCCTGTATCTGCCGCTGTATATGTGCCGAATCCTTCAATATAGACTTTACTGCCCAACGGTATAACGCTTGGATCCACGGCTACAACTTTTGAATCTTTTGTCAATTTGGTTCCAGTTGCCGTCGTATTCCCGACTAAAGAATAAGCAGTTGCTTCCATTGTTAGAGATTGACGAGAATCTTCGGGCGCTCCTTTATCTTCCGGTTGTGAAATTTCTTTTGGTGCTGCCGCTTTTTCAGCTGGAACCGCATTGTTTTTTGCTGTTGCTGCTTCTGATTCTGCCGCAGCATTTCCATTTTCAGGTTTTGAAACAGTGTTATTGCTTGCTGCTGCCTGAAGGTCTTTTGCTTGTTGTTTCACTTCAGGCCGGCTAGCAGCTTCTTCTTTTACTGGTGAAGATGATTGAGAAGCTTGATTGATCTTTTCGGTGCGTGCCTCCGTTTTGTTTTGTCCAGCAGAAACTGCAGATTTCCCAGCTTTTTCAATGACCAATACATCTCCAGCAAAAATTAAATCAGATGTTAAATGATTGGCCGATTTAATCGAAGAAACCGTCACGCCGAACTGGTTGGCGATGCCGCTTAATGTATCTCCTTGTTTAATTTTATATTTTACTTCTTCGTTAACAACCAATTCTTGGTTTGGATATATATTATCAGATGTCAATCCATTCCATTCTTTTAAATCATTAACCGTTACGTTGTTTTCATTAGCAATTTTCCAGAGAGAGTCCCCAGGTTGAACATGATACGTTGCTGCAGAAGCTTGGCCCATAAATGGAACTGAAAAAGCAGCAGCGGTTGCTAGAGCAATCATTGATTTTTTCATTATTTAAAAAACCCCTCCTTTTCGCTAACAGTTTCCATCATAACAACTTTATGTAACAACAACTTTACAGTTCAATTTAATTTACATGACAGCTAAGTTTCAAAGTCAAAATTTTTTGTAATGTTTGCTGGAAAAACTCCTTCCAAAACCTAAGCATAAACTGCCAATATATGCAATAAATCAGGCAGCGCTTTGCAGCCGAAATGAACTTTTTATGGGAAATTTTACACAACCTTTATTTTCTCTTCTAAAAGCATAGAAGACGGAATGATTGGAAATAGTTAAGTTAAAAAGGTTAGGTGATCATCATCATGGATCAATATCAAGACTTTAAAAACACACTATCTTACCTCCGCTCTGAATTAAATCGGATCGAAACGATGGCTGGAACACTATCGACCATTGAAAACGAGCATTTTCACAGACTTACCAATTTTGACCATCGAGAGCTGGTCGATCTTGCAGTAGAAGAAAAAAATGCCGCACGCCAACTCGGAACGATTAAGCAAATGTGCTTGACAATGGCTGAAAAAATTGAAGAGATAAAAAATGCGGTGGATCGTGATGAAGTTGGGGGGAGTGGCCGACGTGCTGAAATTCATTGAAAATTTTTTCCGCTCTGTCATTAACGACACCGTGGACAAAGCGATTACAAGAGTGGTTAGAGACCAATATACTGAAAACCTGTATGAAATGATTCCGGGAGCTCAGAAAGTTGGCATAACAAACCTTATGGAGATTGCCATGCGAGCAAAACAAGGGACAACGGTTCCACGCCCTCTCGGAAGCCCTATTCATTTTTCCCCATGGGAAAAAATTCTCTTTAATCCTGTTCATCTATTCCGTTTTCCGACTCCTGAAAATGTTGGAATCGATACTTCGGTTACAATCGGCCCACGGGCAAAAAAGCCGATGACAATATCGATTCCCATTATGATTGCCGGTATGTCTTTTGGGGGAGCATTGAGTAAAAGCACCAAAATTGCTTTGGCAAAAGCGGCCACCGCTGCCGGAACCGCAACCAACACGGGTGAAGCTGGTCTTCTTGAAGAAGAACGGGACGCAGCCCAATGGCTGATCGGTCAATACAATCGCGGCGGCTGGTTAAACACTCCCGATAAATATAATCGTCTGGACGCTATTGAAATCCAATTAGGTCAAGGAGCACAAGGGTCGGCTCCTCAACGGACAACAGCCAAAAATATCGGTCAAGAATTTCGCGAAGTTTTTGGCTTAGAGGACGGACAAGAGGCGTTGATTCATTCCCGCCTTCCGGGCGTAAATTCGAAAGAAGATTTTATACAATTAGTTCGGCGTCTGCGTGATGAAACAGGCGTCCCGGTTGGTGTGAAAATTGCAGCAACCCATCACCTTGAAAAAGAATTGCAAATTGCGGTTGAAGCCGAAGTTGATTTCGTGACAGTTGATGGTGCGGAAGGCGGAACGCATGGGGGAGCCCCAACTTTACAGGACGATTTAGGATTGCCTACTCTGTTCGCCGTTGCAAGAACAGCCGAGTTTTTGGCCAGAAAAAGAGTGATTGGCGATATCAGCCTGATTGCTACGGGAGGATTAGTGACGCCCGGACAAATGCTGAAGGCAATCGCATTGGGGGCAGATAGTGTCTACATTGGTACAGCCGCTATTATGGCGCTTGTAAGTGATCAAATTGTCAAATCGGCGCCTTTTGAACCGCCAACAAGCCTTGTCGTCTATACTGGGAAATTGACGGATCAATTAGATGTAGACAATGCTGCGATGAACTTAGTTAAATATTTGAATGCATGCGTTCTCGAAATGGAACAAATCGCCATCACCCTCGGCAAAACCGCCATTAAAGATATTTCTAAATCGGACTTGTGTACGATCGACCCTTTTATCGCTAAAGCAACAGGGATTCAGCTTGGTCTTGTTGCGCCCGAACATCAAGATTTTTTCTTTGAAGAAACAAAACCTTTCTTTCAAACTTTTGAAGATCAAGCAGAAGGTGAACAAATGAACCTTCATTAAAAAGATCTAATCGAGCAATGAAATCGGAACCCGGCGAGGATTTGTGAAATTCAAGGGCAACTCCTAATGACCGTGTAAAATCTCACTTCCTGCCCAACAAGCTTAGATTCCCGAAAAAAAACCGCTTCCTTTTCAAAAGCCTTGGACTTCTTTATAGCCAAACCATTAGGAAAGCGGCTGCTCTTTTTTAAACAAAACAAGGAAATATTATCTTTTCTTTTACATACCAAAATCCCACAGAATTCTTAAAGTATTTCTGAGGGATTTTATATATTAGCTTTGATCTTTAAACTTCAAAGAAGTGCTTGTAGAAGCAACTATTGTGCGATTATTAAAATTGGTTTGATGGTGAACCCATTCTTGGAATCTTCAAAGGCTTTGTTAATATCGTCAAAATTATAAAAACGGACTAATTTATCAAACGGGAACAGGCCTTTTTTATAATAATCAACCAATTCAGGGATGAACACTTGCGGTACTGCATCTCCCTCAATCACACCCATCATCGTTTTCCCTTCTGCCATCAGATCATTGTGGACATCGAGGGTCATTTCAGGTGTAACACCTACAATGGCAACTTGTCCAAGCGGACGCAATGCTTGAAGCGATTGGCGGACAACAACAGGTACACCGGTCGTTTCAACGGCATAATGAGTGCCGCCATTCGTAATCTCTTTAATGTTTTTCACAATATCGACTTCTTTGCTATTTAATGCAGCAGTAGCTCCTAATTCTTTCGCCATCTCCAAACGATTCGCATGAATATCAATAGCGATGATATGTTTGCATCCGACGATTTTGGCTGCCATAATCGCGCTTAACCCTACAGCCCCACAGCCATAGACGGCAATGGAAGAACCGAACTCCGGCTTCAATTTATTTAAAACAGTGCCAGCCCCCGTTTGAATTCCGCAGCCCAACGGCCCTAATAGAGAGATGTCGACCTCTTGATCCACTTTCACAACGTTTCTCTCATTTGCAATCGCATATGCGGAAAAAGAAGATTGGCCGAAAAACGTTGATATTCCTTTGCTATCCTGATGAATCCGATGATTTCCGTCTTCATCCGTTCCACCGAAATTCAAATCATTAAAATTGACGCATGTCGAAGGATGACCGGTTAAACAGTTTTCACAATGGCCGCAGGAAGCATAAGAAATGACAACATGATCTCCCGGCTCTACAGTTTTTACGCCTGATCCGACTTTTTCTACAATTCCGCTGCCTTCATGTCCTAAAACAACGGGAAACGGCGTCAACCCCATATCTCTCGCAACTGCATCCGTATGACAAACTCCGGAAGCCACCACTTTAACTAATACCTCATTCGCCTTTAATTCGGATAGTTCCACTTCTTCGATTTTAAAGTCTTCCCCTTTGGTATGAATCACTGCCGCTTTTGTTTTCATGAGAGTATCCTCCTGTTCGTTTGTAAGTATGCCCATCAAAAAAATTTTATGAGGATTTGCCTTTAATATTGACAAGATGCTTGTCATTTATAATCGATCTCATGAAAAATTAACTTTTTCATCTCACGCGAGACAATGCTTCGGAAAAACACTCTTGATCGTACAATAGAGCGGCAATTCCATAATTGCAAGTTGTTTTTAGGTGCTAATTCAACAGCCTGCCTGATGGCTTCAACCTGTTGTTCGGAAAATTTGTTCATGTCATTTTTGCTTGTTATTCTCCTTTTTCCCTTGTAAAATTCTTTTACTCTTCCTGATATGAGCATTTCCTCTTTATACTTTCAATGAGCCTCAGGCCTTGCGCGAACCACATAAAAATATTTTTCTTCTATACATCTGGCAGAAGAAAGGGAGGCACTCGACATAAGCTCTTATCAACTTTTTATCAGCGGTAGTAAAATTTGTTCAATCTTCGGACAATGCTGCATCGCCATCTTTGCACCGTTGTTTCTATATATAACAAAACAAGAACAAATGTTCTGTTTTTTTGAACTTTTTTCCTTTCTTAATGAAGGCTGCTGAATCCTTAATAATCTTTTTTGGATGTTGTCGTTCAGACAGCTGCTGCCAGCAATCAGCGACTCGTAATTCCTTAAAAAGAAAAAGCAGCTGCAACTCAAAAAGAAATTCAGGTTGCAGCTGTTTTTTCAAAGGAAGAAGATCTCAAATCTTTTTATCCTTTCAAGTCAACAGTGTTTCCAAGATGAAGCTCAAGAGAGACGGCAGGCTGTGATCCTTTCAGCATTTCTGCAATGTTTTTCCCATTTTGTTCAGCAGTGTTCATGGCAAGCTTTAATACCGATAGACTTGCTTGCTGCTGAATATTTGATTGGCTAAGTGCAACAGAGATTGCAGCAACGTCCATATGATCAACTCCAATTGAAAGTTTACTCTTTTTTATTATCGGCTGCTTTTACCAAATCTGAACTTTAGTTTAATCTTTCAGTCCTCTTTTTATATAATATTGTTAAGACGGATGCGGCAAAAAGAATGGAAAAAATAACATTAAAAGCCATCTTGCATTCAGAGCATATCGACTCTCGGATCGACCGGCTGGAAACGAGAATGGACGGCCTTCAATCTAGAATGGATAGTCTTGAATCGAGAATGAACGGTTTGGAAAAAGAAATGTATTTTTTAAGAACAGACATGGAGAAGCGCTTTAGCCAACAAGAAAAAAAGTAGAAGGCATTCGCACTGACTTAACAGATGTACAAGAAACTCTCGACTTCGTCCCTACCAAATCTTTAAAGCATGACAATAAACTTAGGCAATTATAGGTTTGTTTTCCCCATTGAGAGAGCAAAAGCATTTATTGTCGAAAAAATTTCACATGCTGCAGCCACACAAAAATTCACAGCAACTCTTCTTTCCTATCGATCTTTACAGAAATGTTTTTAAAAATAATCTTAGATTTTCGTATTAACCGATAAATCTTGTCAAATTTTTGACCATGAAAATTGCAGGCTGACATTTATGACTACTTTCAGGAGAACATTATCTCCCTTAGTTTCGCTTATGTCTTTTTAAAGTGTTTTCACAGTCATTACCGGCAATCCTTTATCAAAATCAACTCGATACTCAAATTGATGGCTATTAATAATAGTATTAGGATTACGTTTATGTTTTTCTTTTTTATCCCATTGTACTTGTTCCATTACAAATTTAAATATTTCTAAAAAATCAGCATTTAAACCATGTGTGGTTGAATGAAATATTTTATGATCAACCTTTGATTGGTCAATCAAATAAAAATTTGTTTGACCCAAACCTTTGCAAAAATTCTCTTTTTCTTTGATTGATACTAAATTATCGTCAGTACCTAAAAAAGAATAAATTTGCGCATTATTTATGAATCCTTTATATAAATTTGATAATGTTAAGATATTTTTGTCTTTGACCAATTCTTTTGCTAAATAGGAGAATTCGATGTTTAAAGTCAATTTACCATAATATTTATGAAGAAAACGGTTTGTATATAAATACTCAGGCTTCATCCAAGCAGAATTATCAATAATGAAAGTAAATTCATTTGGCGCCATACGATTACACAGATAAGCTAAATAAGCCCCGTGTGAATGTCCATATGCAATGACCTTATTGACATTATATTTTAATTGATTGTCATTTAAAATAATTTTTACAGCAAATAATGCAGTCAATAAATCCAATGCCTGCATGAAACCCATATCATTAAAATTTTCAATATTTTCATCTAACAATTCATGAAAAGGCAGTGATATTGGATATTTAGCAAGAATTGTAATAAATTCTTCAAAATTTTGAATGGATTTTAATTTCATTAAATCAACATCTTCAATAACATCTTTAAAATCTGTAAGTGAAAAATTTAATTTCACTCTCTTAGAATCCTGCATAAACTCGCTTCCAAAATAATCGCATTGTATCGTAATCAAATTATATTGATCAGCAAATTGCTGTCTCATTTTTTTATAAACATTAGATTGACTATTTGCGCCAAATCCAGGTATAAGTATTAATAATCCTGTATCTTCATTTACGCCAGTTTCAGGTTCCGAGAAGTATATATTAAGTTGTCTTCCTTTGTTGTTTCCTGTATAAATACTGGGATGAGCAGGAATTTTCAATTGGTGGTTCTTAGCCATTTTTTCACCCAATTTCTTCGTTTAATAAATATTTCTTCTCACCACTTCGATAACATCCTTTACATCCTCATCTGACATTCTTGGGAAAATCGGCAATGTTAACGCTTGTTCATACCATTGTTCCGCTTTTGGGCAAATCCCTCTTTGATATCCTAACTTCTGGTAGTATGGATGCCAATAGACAGGAATGTAGTGAACGTGGACGCCAATATTTTCGGCGCGAATATTTTCAAAAATCTCCCTTCGGCTCCTTGCCAGCCTATCCAGTTTTAATTGCAGTATATATAAATGCCAGCCTGATTTCGTTCCTTCAAGCTGCTTTGGCAAGACAACACAATCCAGATCTTTAAAAGCTTCATTGTACATGTTGGCAATTTCCCGGCGACGCTTAATAAAACGATCCAATTTGTCCATTTGTGAAATCCCTAACGCGGCTTGTATATCTGTCATACGATAGTTGAAGCCTAAATCAATCATTTCATAATACCATGAACCTTCATCCCTTGATAAATTTTGATTAATGATGCCGTGGGAACGAAAACGTTTTAGTTTTTCGTAATATTCCTCGGAATCGGTGACAATGATCCCACCCTCCGCAGTCGTAACCGGTTTTACAGGATGAAAGCTAAACATGGTCATATCCGCAAGTGTTCCCACTTTTCGACCTTTATACATTGCTCCGAGGGAATGAGCACCATCCTCGATCACCACAAGCCCAAATTCATCAGCTATCTCCATAATGGCATCCATATCAGCAGGCTGGCCGGTAAAATCAACCGGAATAATTGCCTTCGTATTCGCTGTAATCTGTTTTCGTATTTCTTTAGGATCAATATTGTATGTCCGTTCATCTATATCAGAGAAGACAGGATTTCCCCCACAATAAAGAACTGCGTTTGAAGTAGCTGCAAACGTTATCGGGGTTGTTATGACTTCATCTCCCTCGCTGATCCCGGCAGCAAAACAGGCTCCATGAAGAGCCGCTGTTCCATTCGAAAATGCAACAGCATATTTCGCTCCAACATAATCGGCTACTTTTCGTTCAAACTCTTCAATTTTTGGTCCTTGCGTTAAAAAAGGCGATTTTAGCACAGCTACGACCGCTTCGATATCTTCATCCGTAATCCATTGTCGTCCGTAGGAAAGGAAAGATTCCCTTTTTTTCATTGTTCCACCTTCATTTACAACAAAATGTCCCAACTTAATGGGGTTCCTTTTTTGACGTCTTTTTTAATTGTTTTGCCAAGAACTATATCATAATATTTTGGCGGCAATCCATATCCAGGACGAATCGCGCGAACATTCTCTTTGGTGATGGTATCCCCTGCCTTTAAATCCTCTGTAACATAAAGAGAACGTCGATGTTCAAGCGAAGGCTTTTCCGCTTTTGTAGGGCCGTAATGAACAACACCTAAGCTAAGCCAAGCTCGTTCCGTTTCTGCAACAAGCATTTTCATTTCATAGGGCTCTAGCGAAAATGCAGCATCTACTCCTCCTTCTGCACGGGAAGTGGTAAAATGTTTTTCAATTACCGTTGCACCAAGAGCTACTGCTGCCACTGCTGCCCCAATGCCCATCGTATGATCAGACAAGCCGACTTCAACTCCAAACAATTCTCGCATATGAGAGATCGTTACAAGATTTGAGTTTTCTGGTGTTGCCGGATATGTACTTGTACATTTCAATAATATTATTTGGTCATTGCCTTCTGAACGAACAGCTTGAACTGCTTCATCCAATTCCGCAACACTAGCCATTCCAGTCGAAATAATGACAGGTTTTCCTGTAGAAGCCACTTTTTTAATTAACGGTATATCTATATTTTCAAATGAAGCAATTTTATAAGCCGGCACATTTAATGTTTCTAAAAAATCAACTGCTGTTTCATCAAAAGGGGAACTGAAAGCAAGCAATCCGTGCTTTTTGCAACGTTCAAAGATCGCTTCATGCCATTCCCACGGCGTGTATGCTTCTTTATACAGGTTATATAATGATTGACCTTTCCAAAGATTCGTCTCACTTTCAATAAAAAATTCACCTGTATGAATATCTAAAGTCATTGTATCAGGGGTGTATGTTTGCAGTTTTACCGCATCAACACCAGCTTCCGCCGCAAGATCAACGATTTTTAAGGCTCTTTCTAAAGATTGATTATGATTCCCTGACATTTCCGCAATAATAAAAGGCTTTTGACTTGAACCAATCAGACGATTGCCTATTTTAATATCCTTACTCAAGATGTTATCCCTCCAAAATAGCCTGAACAACGGGATGTATAGTATTTTTGTCCCGATATCCGAACAACTCAAAAGCTTTCCTTCTCATCGATGCAAGCTGACAAGGATGGGAAATCGCCTCAATCAATATAGCGGCATAATCAGATACACTTACATCTTCGTGCCAGCCAAGATTCCATATTGCTCCATACTCTGCAACGTCTGCTGTTGATTGTCTTTGGTTATCCGCAACAATCGTAACAATGGAAGGGAGTCCAAGAAAGCATCGCTCCAACATTGTTACACCACCTGCACCAAATGATAAATCAGCTTTTTTCATTAAGTCGGCAATATAATCAATTTGGCAATGAAAATTCAGATTAAAATCAAGACACATTTTTTTTATTTGTAAACGATTTGGATTGGCACTGCCGACCACAACATCTATTTCCATACCATTAAGTGGTAATCTTTGCAATGCACACAAAACTTTCTCCGTTTCATTTGTCGGATCGCTTCCGCCAAAAAAAATCAAAAGGCGTTGAACAATACCGCTCCAACTTTTTAATGATTTTTTTGCTTTATAAAACTCGGATCGCAAAATCAAATATTTTGGCCCTAAAAAAAGTTTACAATCTGAAGGTACAAGACCTAAATAGCGGTGTTCATAATTTTTATAGTAATTTTGATCTAACAGTAAATGGCAATCGTGAGGACGGTTGGCTAAATCGTCAATCACCATCACTTTGTGAACATATTGTTGGACATGTTTCTCCCATTGTTGATCAAGCTGGTAGTGATCCACAATACACCAATCAATATGCATTTTCATTTGACGAATCACTTCAATTGTTAAATGAACATCCTTTTCTTGCGCAAAACTTGAATCATGTATAATGGGAAATACATCAAACCCTTTGTTTTTGACATATTCGCATAAATCCCCCAACCCGGCTCTCATTACAAATCCAACATAGCACCCTGTTTCACGTAGCATTTCTGCAAAAGTTAAGCACCGCATAACATGACCTGTACCTATCTTAACCGACGAATCAACACGGATTAAAATATTCATATAAATTCACCAGCAATGAATGTGTTAACACACTCTCTTTTTAATATTTAATCTAATCTTTTAGAGCGTTGACCAGTTTAGGTTCTATATGACCTAATTTTCCATCTAAATATTGGTCAACAATATCATTATTGAAAGTCTGATAAATCAATCGTAAATGCTGTGGTGTCCAATCCGTTCCAACAAATAATTTGCCATTTGTTTTTTGGGGTACATATTGTGGTATTACTCCTTTGCGTAATCTTTTTAATATTTCTACTAGATCTTGTGCTGCTTTTATAACTGCTTTACAAGCCACATCATGAATTCCATCGCCATATTCTAGTTCGGGAACAGAATGGTGAATAATGTCCCCTCCATCCAGTTTGGAAGTTAAACGATGTATGGTCATCCCCGCCCAGTTTGGCCTTAACATATAAAAAGGCCAAAAAAGTGTTATATTTCCCCGATACCATGGAGAGAGGCCGCCGTGTATATTCCATGCAAAATCCGGCAATAGATCAATAATATGATCATCGATTTTATGTACTCCATATGTTAACACAACATCTGGTTTTTGACCTACCAGCCATTGAAGCATTTGTTCACCATTAAATTCAGATTTTTTCACTTTTAATGTCGGGATATCTTTAAAAACTTTCAAATGACGGCCAAAATAAGCCTGTTCAGCCTTCTCGCGATCATGAAAATGACGGATAAAATTTTCTCGGTCAATGGGCTCTAATTCTTTCGGCGGAACAGGCATAAAAGCCTCTCGTTCCTCAATCAAATGTCCATGAAGCAAATCGTTTTCTAATAATGTATTGGCAATAAAATAATGGCGTGGATGCGAACCTGACAGAAGCACTATTTTCATTCAAATAAACTCCTTTTTTCATAATATGGTCCTTTGAGTAAACCTTTTTCTTTTAATAACATAATAGCATTGATTAAGTTATCGAGATGAATACCAGACAACTGAGCAATATCTAATAATGAATGTTCTCCATCTGAATAATTTAGCATAGTTAAAATAGCATTTAATTGTTTTCTATTATCTATTTTTTGGTTGTTCGATGCACTTCCATTCAAAGGTGTATTTATATCAGGATAAAGGCCGCGTTTATCTAATTTCACTTCTCCAAACGGATTTGTATTAATATAGTAACCATCCCACTCTTGGATTTTTAAAATTTTTTCTATTTCGTTAACACTGTCTATTAATTTTTCAATTGTCATTACTTCTTTTGTATCAAGGGAATTATGGTATCCCTTATATTGTCCATAAACCATTCTTGCAAATTGTCCAACTGGCAGATTAAAGCCCGGAGAACAGTATTGTCTTTCATCCGAGCCATGTGTCGGTGTAAAAGGTCTGACAATCAGTTCCATTTCCCCAGTTGATATTAAGTAGTCTACTATTTTATTAATGGGAGCCTTTTTATTTCTGGAACGTTTAAAACTTAAAGGATAATTTTTTCCGCCAAGACATGTTAAAACAAATCCTGAATACACATTTTTGCGCAAATGTTCGCCGAAACGATGTAAATACGCAATCGATCCAATCGTTTCTGGCACAAAGACAAAACGATAAGTAAATTTTCTATCTCGATATTCTTTCATCCGATTATATAAAAATGCAGCAACGATTGGTCCGCTTAGTTCATTGTTGGCCATCGATGGGTGACAAATATATGTACTTATTAATACCTCTTTGCTTGATTGCCCAGGTAAAATAGCATGGGCATAATTCAGTTCTCCATCTTTAAGTTCGCTATCGATAAAAACATGATAGGTTCCTTCTTTCAAACTTTTGAATTGATTATAACTCATACAAAATCCCCATCGTTCTTTATAATACGATGTCACATATGGAATCGCGTCTGGAAGATGCGGAATCGTGTGAATAAATGGTTTCAATTCTTCTAAAGACATTTTTTTATTGACAGGAACGCTGTAATTCAAAACATGAAGATTATGATTTTTCATATTAATGATTTCATTGCCATCTTCATCCTTGATCCATGCTTCTCTAATAACCCATTCTTTCGGAATTTCCCAATCAAAAACTTTCGTGCCTGTTTTAACAGAAAACATTTCCAAAGGAATAAACTTTTTTAAAATATTAATCGTTTTTCTAACCCCTTCACCAGTTATGCTCCGGGTTATGGGGAAAAGTTCGTCAAATAACTGATCCATTAATTCAAATTCATTTTTCATTCTATACGTCCTTTCATAGTGTGAGAGAAAATCCCCTTAAACCATTTTTTTACGTCAAAAAGTCCCCTTAATGTCTATTTAAACAACCGGTTTTTGTTGGATATGTTTGTTTAAACTTGCGATTTCAGGATGTTTTATCAAGAACTGTATGACATCAACACTAGAAATGAGCGGATCTTTAAAATAATCAGCAACCGCTTTGCAAAGAGCGTAATCTTCCTCTGTATCCAGAGTAATTCTTAACTCTGGATGCCGCCGAATAACCGGTACTGAATAGGAAGCACGTTGAAACTCTTCTTTAAATTCGTAAGCATAATAGGTTACGTGTTCGCGATGGCGAGGTTCATGACCATGTCGGTGAATATACTGCAAAGCCTGATAAGAGATTAATTCAACAGCCAATCCCCTTGGCAATTCCCCATCTAAATCTATAATATCGACTTTTTCCTGTTTCATTAGTTCTACCATTTCACTAGCCATTTCAAAGTCAACAAACGGACAATCTGCCGTAACACGCATCACATAGTCAGGTTCATAAATTTTCGCACATTGGACGTAACGGTCTAACACATCCTCTTCCGACCCTCGAAAAAATGAAACTCCATGGTGCTTGCACCAATCTTCTACTTGGTCATCCTGAGATAAAACAGAAGTTGCAACAATGACATCACTCACACTCTTTATTTTATTGCAGCGTTCCACAACATATGTAAGAACATCATGCTCGCCCAATGGTTTTAAAATTTTCCCGGGCAAACGGGAGGAACCCATTCGGGCTTGGATGATGATTAAAGTTTTCATAGCTCTCCTTCTCTCATTCTTCAAATTGACCGATATATTTTTTGTATTTTTCCTTGTGCTTCTCCCAAGTGCTGCTTAACATCTCATAAATATATACATCATGAAACTTATTATATTTGAAAATATGATCTTTATAATAGCCTACCTCTCTGCATCCATGCATCAGATGAATTTTGCGAACATTCACATTTTCTGCCATGACTTCCCCTAATAATTTATGAAGTTTTAATTGTTTAAAGGCATAATTATATATATAAGGGCCTACCATTGCCCCCACCATATTAAATTTTTCTTCTCCAATGTAGTAAGCCCAATAAGCCCGTTGATGAAACAAGTCTATATTATTAAGTGATACAAGTCCAATCAATTCTCCTTTTGCTTTAATAACCCAGTATTTGCTTGTTTCATCATTTGAAATTTTTTCAAACCATTTTTTTTGGTTTTCGATACTATATTCAATATCAGTAAACATATATCGCGTTACATGTTCGCTTGTCCGCCACTTTAAAATCCGTTCTAAATGATCTTCTTTTACTTTTATAAACTCCAATTGCTCCACCCCTTTATTGCAGATCAATTTCTCTTGTCAAGTACGTCAACAAGTTATATCCGTCCCATACTTCGAGAAAATCCAGTGCTTTGCCAATGGGTACAATCCGATCAATTCCACGGCCTTTCAGAGAATAGATGAATGCAGTTAATTCTTCTTTGGAAAAACCAAAATAGGATAACGTCTGATCTTTATCGATAATAATATCCGCTATATCTAATAAAGAAGGAAAAGTCATCTCTAAAAATAATCCACCACCGCAATGCATTTCTCTTGCAAGCTGATCTACCTTATTCACTTCAACACGGAGAGGGATATCTAAACAAGCAGAAGATACCTCCTTAGCGTAAGTTTGAGCGCCATAATAGAAGGCCGTTGTTAAGCGCATCATATGCAAAGCTGTGGGCAACTCATATTGTTCTTGTTCGATTTTTTGCCGCACCTTTTCCCAAAAACGCTGTTTTGCCGCTTCGACTTGTCCATTTTCACCAATCCAACAAACCAGCCTTGGTGAAGAACAAGCTCTTTGCTGAAACCAAAAAGCATCATTATAAAAGTGATGGATAAGCTGGGAAAACGCTTTTTCATCAAGACGGTTTACCATATCCGCTGACAACACAACACTGGAAAAACGATCAGGAAAGACGATTTCTGTCGCAATTGGCGGGAGCGGAATGGAACGGATCGTCGAAATCGTCTCATCTCCTCCCCAAATAACACGAAGATGGCACATACTTGACAAATATCGTGTTATTTCCGTATCGTGAGCATAACTGATGACAAACGTTCGCTCTTTTATTGGTTCATACTGCTTTTGTTTTAATATGGATCGGATAATCTCTAACAAAATACGAATCTGCTCATTTTGTTGTTGCGATAAACGAATTATATTTATATTTCCAACAAGCATGGATAATACCCATGAATAAAGAAAAATCGAATCGACATTTGAAGGAGCAAAATGAAGAACAATTCCTCTTGGCAACAATATCTTCCCTTCATGCCGCATTTCAAACTCTTTCTGAATCCGAACAAGATTGCTTTTCCGCAGCCAATAAGCAGTAGCGATTAACTCTGGATACTTTCGCATTGTATTGTCTTTTAAAATTTTACTAGAAATCTCTTGTAAAAATTTGATCACGAGGGAAGAAAAAAGTGGAAGCGGGCGCTGTGATGTCAATTTTTCCACATACTGCTTCCATTCTTCTTGTTTTAACGCCGGAATTAAGCAGTTCACACCTTCACCTCATTTCTTGCATAAGCATGAGTATCACTGCAACCGCGAAGCTCTGCTTTCGGAATCCGCCCTTCCACCACAAAATATTTTCCTTTCCTCCCACACAAGCAATCATCTTCCCCAATAATCTTTCCCACATCTTCCGTCAACAAGCTGTGTCCCGGGTAACTTTTCGGCAACACACTTAAAACTTGTATAATTCCTTTCTCCCCTATCGGTAATGGCACCAATGTTTCCATATCTCGAATGATAACATCGGCAAAATCAGGAGTATGTAAAAAGCCTTTTTCACATTCCATAAAAATGGAGCCGACTTGCTCCACCATACCATAATAATTATGAACAGATGAAATGCGAAATTGCTCATATAATGCTTCCTTAAACTCTTCGTTGCCTACGGCTTCTTCTTTCAATTTTTTCCAGCCACCGCCGTGGATTAAAAGACTTTCCTTTAAAGTTAATGTAATCCTTTTTTGTTTAGCTGCTTTATAAAAATACTGCCAAATCATAAACGTAAAGCCAAATAAAAGTATTTTCTCCCCCTGATGCTTCTCTAAAAATTCGTGTAATCCATCCCAATCAACATTCATTTCATCATCTAATAAATAGAAATGATTTCTTCCAAAATTGGAGAAACCAACTATCCCAGCTCCTCGAGCGCTAAAAGCCTTACGATCTTTAATGACATTTTTCGTATCAATAATAATCATTGGCAATCGTTTTTTTCCGATAAAAGAAGATACAATCGAAATCAGCGCCTTTGATTGCAACAGAGATGTCTCCCGATCAATAAAGATTTTAGAAACTTGTTGAGAGGTCGTTCCACTAGAAGTTAATGTTTTAATAATCTCTTCATTTGCTACGGAATATAAATCTAGTATTTTAAATAATTGAACAGGCAAATACGGAACTTCCTCTAAAGTATTAACCTTTTTTGGAAAAGGAACATTTTTTAAAATATTTGCATAGGCAGCACAATTTTGTGTATGAAAATCGGTTAACTGATTCAATTCATTAACAAGAATCGATTGTTTTTGTATTTTCTCTAATTTATAGGGGTTTTGAGAAAATATCTCACTCATCACATCAAATCCTTTAATTCAGAATAATTGATTTTTCCATTAGCCAAACGCGGCAAATCAGGAACGCTTTTGACAGTAAAAGCCGAAGGGTGAAGTTTATACAAGTCGCGAATATATAATTTGATTGCATCTATTTTTGCGGCTTCCTCTGTAACAACGCATAATTTGTCATCATCACCTACGCAAGCCACATGAATGAAAAAATTTTGTTCGATTTGTTTTTCAATCTCATCCAAATTCAAACGCAAACCAAACAACTTAATAAATCTTTTCATGCGCCCTTTTATATAAAAATAACCATCTTCATCCATTGCAGCGATATCTCCAGTATGCAACTTTCCAAAAAGCTCGTCTCCTTTTGCTAAATCTCTGTGCGAATGGGCATATCCTAACATCACATTAGGACCTTCGTAGATTAATTCAGACGTTTCAGCGTCTAAAGAAAGCTTTCCATTGGGTATCGGTATTCCAATCGAACTTTCTTTCTCGCTTAACCGCTCTGGGGGCACATAGCTGATACGTGCTGTTGCTTCTGTTTGCCCATACATCAAGTAAAAACGCCACCCCTTTTCTTTAGCTACATCATTAAAGTAACGAACTAAATTCGGTGAAAGCCGCCCTCCTGCTTGAGTGAAATAACGTAAAGACGGTAAGTCCATTCTATCAAAACGCAAACGATGCAACATTTGGTAAATATATGGAACACCCGCCAACGAGGTCGCTTTATTTTCCTTAAAAAAAATCCAAAAATCTTTAGACAAAATTGAAGCATCCGTTAATAACAATGTTCCTCCAGAAAGCAAATGACTGTTAATGACTGATAAGCCATACGAATATTGCATCGGCAACGTCGTAATCGCTCTTTCCGTTTCGTTAAGCTTTAAATAAGATGCAATCGACTCAGCATTTGATTGAAGATTGTGATAAGAAAGCCGTACAAACTTGGAACTTCCTGTAGTTCCCGACGTGCTTAACAACAATGCTAAGTCTGGATAGATCTCAATCGTATCAGTCGATGAAACTCGGCACCAAATGGCATACCCGTCATTTTCATAATACAATCTATAACCTTGATATCCTTGCATAGCTTTGTTTGTAAAAATCCAATCTGGTGCATATTGCACAATAATATTTTTTAGCAACTTGTCATTGATTTGTTCATCTAACAGCATTAAAGCATCGTTTAATTGGAGTCCAGCAACATAAGCAGTCATTGTTGTAATACGATTAGAGCATAAAATTACTCCTAATTGCTTTTGCCTCATCCTCGGCAGCTTTTCTTTAAATGACTCAACTTTATATTTAAATTGTCCATAAGTAACAGCAGCCAATGAATGTTCTATCATAGCAATTTGATCATCATTATGTGGTAACTTCCAAAATGGAATCACTTTTTACACTTCCTTTATCGATTACACTATTAGTATCGGACAAATTCGTTTTTTTTCGATAAAAAAAGTACTTACCACATTATTTGGCTAAGTACTTTTATAATTTATACCACCATCCACACTGATAATTTGACTGGTTATATAAGAAGATAAATCGGAAGCAAGGAGAAATGAATTGTCTTTTTTCAGCTAATAAGTCCTTTTATTGGTGGTGAAAAATTAAAATATAGAATGTGCCAATAAAAAATCCCCCCAAACAAAATGGTTATGATTACCTTTATATTTTTATTTTCCACCTCTTTCTTCCCTTGGTATTTTTTATTTGACATAGTTTCGATAATTTTTGTGCACTCTGTAAGTTTTAATATCAAATGTTCAATAAAAATTCTTTCAATGCCTCACGCCAATGCCTTAACATTGGAAACCCATTCACTTTCATTGCAAAGTTGTCTAATACAGAGAATTTCGGCCGTGCAGCTGGTCTAGGAAATTGTTCTGTTGTGATTGGCAGAACCTTGACATCAATATTGCTTTCTTCAAAAATTGCTTTCGCAAACTCAAACCAAGAACAAGATCCACTGTTGGTACAATGATAGATTCCATACTTCTCTGTTGGAACTAGTTTAACAATAAAATGCGCCAAATCGACCGTATATGTCGGAGAGCCAATTTGATCATGGACAATACCGATTTCCTCTTTTTCTTTCGCAAGACGAAGCATCGTTTTTACGAAATTCGTTCCATACTCACCGTACACCCATGCTGTTCTTACGATAAAATATCGACTGCACAACGATTTGGTTAACTCCTCACCGGCGAATTTAGACTTTCCGTATACTCCTAGAGGATTCGTTTGATCATATTCCCGATAAGCAACCATTGAATTACCGTCAAATACATAATCTGTACTAATGTAACAAATTTTCGCTCCTACCTTTTCCGCAGCAATTGCCAAGTTCCTTTGTCCAAAGGCATTAACTAAAAAAGCTCTTTCTTCCTCCGCTTCTGCTTGATCAACTTTGGTATAGGCAGCTGCGTTTATAATGATGTCAGGGTTAATGTTTGTTATTACTTCGTTGACGATGACTTCATTCGTAATATCCAATTCAGATTTTGTAAATGGATATAATTGCTCACTTGTTTGCTCCAGTTGGCGTACAAGCTCTTGCCCTAACTGCCCGTTTGCCCCAGTGACAACAATCTTCATTGCGATCTCCCTAACTTTTCCCCATATTGTCTTTTATAATATTCTTTATATTCACCTGATACAATGTTTTCCCACCAAGAACGGTTTTCTAAATACCAGTCAATCGTTTTCTTTAATCCTTCTTCAAATGTATATTTCGGCTGCCATCCCAATTCCTCACGAATTTTTGTCGCATCTATGGCGTAGCGCCGGTCGTGACCAAGGCGATCATCAACAAATGTAATGAGCGATTCCGGCTTATTTAAGTATCGCAAAATCGCTTTTACTACTTCAATATTTGTCCGCTCATTATTCCCGCCAATATTGTATACTTCTCCATTTCGCCCCTTATGCAATACTAAATCAATTGCAGAACAATGATCTTCCACATGAAGCCAGTCACGAACATTCAATCCATCGCCATAAACTGGGAGAGGCCTATCGTTTAACGCATTAATTATCATTAATGGAATTAATTTTTCCGGAAAATGATATGAACCATAATTGTTAGAACATCTTGTAATATTCACTGGTAATCCATATGTCTCATGGTAAGCCCGCACTAAAAGATCAGCTCCTGCCTTGCTCGCACTGTACGGACTGTTTGGGGCCAGTGGTGTTGTTTCTGTAAAATATCCTGTTTCTCCTAATGTTCCGTATACTTCATCGGTGGAAATTTGGACATATTTTCTGACACCATACTTTTTCGCTGCTTCTAACAAAACTTGAGTGCCTTGAACATTTGTTTTTACAAATATCCCTGGATCAGCAATACTCCGGTCAACATGCGACTCAGCAGCAAAATTCACAACTGCATCAATGCCTTCTTCAAACAACGACTCGATCAATTCCCTATCTGTAATGTCGCCTTTTACAAATCGATAATTCGCCTCATTCTCAACGTCTTTGACATTTTCCAAATTTCCCGCATATGTTAGAGCATCTAGATTAATGATTTGATAGTTTGAATACTTTCGAACCATGTAATGAACAAAATTACTGCCAATAAAACCTGCCCCACCTGTTATTAATACTTTCATCAGCATTTCCTTCCCTTAATAAGTGAAATTATTTTCCGCCTTTATCAACCTAGGGTGTTTACTGTCTTTTTCAGACAAAATCGGAGAATGAGTTGGCCAGTCAATCTTTAAATCAGGATCGTTCCAGCAAATTCCACGATCATGCTTTGGCGAATAATAATTATCTACTTTATATAAAACTTCTGTATTGGGTACAATCGTACAAAAGCCATGGGCAAATCCCTTTGGCACTAACAGCTGTCTTTTATTCCATTCGCTTAAAATAAATCCTTGCCATTTGCCGTACGTCGAAGACCCTTTGCGAATATCTACTATCACATCATAAATCGCTCCGCGGATCACTCGAACCAGCTTCGTTTGAGCATAAGGCTCCAATTGATAATGGAGGCCTCTTAAAGTTCCAACTTCCACAGATAAAGAATGATTGTCTTGGACAAACTCATAATCTAATCCCAATTCATTGAATACGTTATCATTGTAGCTTTCCATAAAAAAACCGCGGTGGTCACCAAACACTTTTGGTTCTATAAGAAAAGCATTATGAAATTGAGTATCAATAATTTTCAATCTATTCACCCTCTTTGATAAAGCGATTAGCAATATCAAGCAAATATTGCCCGTAGCCATTTTTCTTCAAAGGTTCTGCCAATTTTAACAGCTGTACTCTCGAAATGTAACCTTTGCGATACGCAATCTCTTCCAAACACGCAACCTTTAAACTTTGTCTTTTTTCAATAGTTTCAATAAAAAGTGAAGCCTCAAGTAACGACTCATGTGTTCCAGTGTCTAACCAAGCAAAACCACGCCCGAGCAATTCAACATGAAGTTCTCCAAGTTCTAAATAAGCTTTATTGACATCCGTAATTTCAAGCTCTCCGCGTGCAGACGGTTTAAGTGATTTGGCAATCTCAATAACCCGATTATCATAAAAATATAAACCAGTCACGGCATAAGAAGACTTCGGTTTTTCCGGTTTCTCCTCAATCGACATCACTTTACCGTTCTTGTCGAACTCGACTACACCGAAGCGTTCTGGATCTTTTACATTGTATCCAAATATGGTGGCTCCACTTTTTCTGGATGCCGCTCGCTCCAACATCGCTGAAAATCCATGACCGTAAAATATGTTATCGCCAAGAATAAGAGCAACATTGTCTTTACCAATAAACTCTTCGCCGAGAATAAAGGCTTGTGCCAATCCATCAGGCGATGGTTGAACAGTATAGGACAATGATATTCCCAAGTCACTCCCATCACCAAGTAGATGCTCGAAACGCGGTGTATCCTCTGGAGTGGAGATGATCAAAATATCACGGATACCAGCGAGCATTAAAACTGATAATGAATAATAAATCATTGGTTTGTCATAAATAGGTAATAATTGTTTGGAAATTGCCTTTGTTAAAGGATATAGGCGTGTGCCGCTACCGCCGGCTAAGATGATTCCTTTCACTAACTCCCCCCCCCCTAAGTTACAATTTAGAATGTTTACAAACCTAGAAATAAACTAGTAAGTTTAATAAAGAGAATCCATACTTCTTATGTTTACTTGAACTCCATCTCGATTATACATTTATATTATATTAAACATACATTGAATGTGGATTTAACATTTAAAAGTAAGATAATTTCCTCACCATAGTCTGTAAATAGAAGGAATAAACCACACCAAAAATGAATAATTTCCAGCAAAAAGCAGTAAAATAACTCTGTTAGAGAGTGGTTTACCAAAACATTCCTTCTTATTACGTCTGTTTTCATTAGGGGTTAATGAGTTTATATAACCATCCCGCCATCCACACCGATAACTTGCCCAGTTATGTATGACGATAAATCGGAAGCAAGAAAAAGAATCGTATTGGCTACTTCTTCTGGTTGACCGATCCGCCCCATTTTGATTGACGCCAAGCGTTCCTTAAACTTTTCTAACGGAATTTGCGCCGTCATATCTGTTTCAATAAAACCAGGAGCAACTACATTCACTCTAATATTAGAAGAAGCCAGTTCCTTGGCCGCCGATTGCGTCGCGCCAATTACCGCTGCTTTGCTAGCGGAATAAGCTACTTGCCCTGTCTCGCCAAAGCGTCCAAAGATAGAGCTGACATTAATAATAGATCCCCTTTTCTGCCGTAACATCAATCTAGCAGCGTACTGCATATGAAAAATGACAGCATTTAAATTAACTGCCATCATCTGTTCCAAACGGCTAGGCTGAATCAATCCAAGCAAACTGTCGTAAAGCATTCCGGCATTATTAACAAGAACGTCTAGGCGCTTATACTCTCGATGTATGAGTTGAAACGCTTTTTTCATTTCATCTATATTCGTCACATCATAGTTCAATATAAGCGGACGTTTGTTTGAAACTTTTTCAATTTCCTCTGCTAAAGAGACTAATTGCTCTTCATTGCGACCGTTAATGGCGAGGAGAGCACCATGCTTTGCGAATACCAAAGCGGTCGCTCTCCCAATGCCTTTGGAGGCGCCAGTAATGAAACAAACTTTTCCTTCCAACAGCATTTTTAAAATTCAACTCCATACTTTTGCAAAATCTCTTTGGCTTTTGCAAATGAACTCATATCAATGACATCATCCGTATCCATCATAATATCAAAAGCTTCATCAATCGCCGCAACTAACGCCATATGTGCAATCGAATCCCATTCGGGAATACTGTTATACTGTAAATCATCTACTACTTGTTCCTCTGGAATCCCTAACGCCTCGGCAAAGATTGCTTGAAGTTTTTGTTCGTTCATTTTATAATCTTCCTTTTTATTTAATATTAGTATGTGTTAAAACCTCTCTGAGAAGCCTTGTTGTAAATTTATAATCTCTATAATCCGTACAATTATTATTCAACAACTCTAAATTATGGGCTACATCACTATACTGTTTATTCAAATCACGCGCTTGATTAAACCATTCTTTGGCTTTCGCGATTTGATCGAAGTAGACAAGCATTACTCCTATATTATTAAATATAGACGGATTATTATACCCCTTTTTCACCAAATCATGTAATAATTCAAAGCTTTTATCATATGCATCCAATAAGAAATATAACACGCTATTATAAAACATGCATTCCTGATACGTTCTTCTATTGGATTGATCAATTAACAACATCGCTTTTTGCATATAAGGAGAAGCTACTGCTATGTTATGTTGAAACAAATAACATATCCCTAATGATAAACTGACTTCAAACTGATTAAATCCCTTTTTAAGCAAGTATTGAAACAACTCTTGATGCTCATACTGACTAAAGATAACTTTTACATCCTGTTTTTGTTTACTATAGTTAGCTGATGTATTTTGATTATGAACTCGATACTGAATTAAAGTTTCGGGGATATATGAGAACTGGTAATCCCTTAACAACATTTTTAAAGAAATATCATAATCCGTTACTCCGCCACTATTTACATGAAACTCAAAATCTCGTTTATATTTAAAAGCCATAGCCGAACCTAAAAAATAGGTTCTCTTCAATTGTTCGAGCAATAAATTATCTGAGTTTATAAAAGAGGGAAAAGAAATAATTCTCCCAGTCGACTTCGAATACTCATCAATAATCTCGTAATCCCCCATCACCAGTTCAGCGCCGTCAGCAAATACTTCCACTGTTTTCTCTAACCGCCAAGGTGTTGCAATATCATCTTGATCCATTAAAACAATATAATTGCTGCAAGCTTCCTGAATCCCTCGTCTTATAGCTTGTGGGATACCAGCATGATTTTGACAAACTAGCTTAAATCGTTGATCAACTTTTACTATTTTTTCAATTAATTCTTTCGAATGATCACTGCTTCCATCATCAACATATATTACTTCAAAGTTTTGGTATGTTTGCTTTAACCAACTTTGTATATTCTCCCTTAAAAATTTTTCGCCATTATAGACAGGGGTAATAATACTTAAAAATAACTGACGATTCAATATTAACAGTCCTTTTCATAACTGGTTTTCAAAGACAAAGAATATTAATGATCCACCCAAAAATCTTTTTCTTGCTCATAACCCATTTTTACCAACTCGGTCTTAATCTCATCTGAATACATTGAAGCTATCACTACATAAGGCTTTAATTTTGTTGATTCTAATAATACGGGAGAAAAGATAGGTAAATTAAATATAACTTTATTCCATTTATTAGGATCACTATCTATAAATCCTTTAATCTTAAACCCCAGCTGATTAATTACCGAATACATTCTATAACCACTACTTCCAGCGCCCCATATATATATATGTCTGTCATTTCCTTGAGTATTTTTTTCAAGCGAGTGTTGTATTCGGTCTTTGTTTATTCTTTCGATTATATCAAAAGGATCTCCTTTTTTTAGAAGTTTGGACCATTTCTCAAAGAAATAATCCACATTATTTTTAGGATGATCTTTCCCACGAGTTGCACTTTCATAATGATAGAGTAAAGCGTTAGGATTCCAAACATTATAGTAACCTTTTTCCAATATCTTTAGACATAAATCTACGTCATTATAAACAACGGACAATTCTTCATCAAATCCATCTATCTCCTCAAAAATCTTTTTGGATACCATTAAACATGCACCGGTAACAGCTGAACAATTTCTTGCGACATATAGCATATCAATAAAAGGAGATTCTGAAGGATATCCATAAAAAGCATGCCAAGCAATCCTTTCGCCAATTACAACGCCAGCATGTTGTATAGTATTATTGGGATAAATTAATTTTGCTCCTACTGCCCCAACGTGTGAACGCTGTGCATATCCCAATAATTCTTCAATCCAGTTATTAGCTATAACTTCTATATCATTATTTAAAAACAATAAATAGTCGCCATTAGCCTTATGTACTGCCAAATTATTTAATTTAGAATAATTGAATTCAATTGGCAAATCAACGATATGTATTTTATCTATCTTTTGCAGTTCCTTAAAATACAAAAATGTTTCATTCTCTACACTATTATTATTGATTACAATAATTTCAAAATTATTGTAAGTGCTTTTTTCATAAATAGAAGATATGCACTTTTTCAACAAATCTACCTTATCTTTGGTTGGTATAATAATGCTAACTAGTGGATTACCAACGATCTTGTAACGAACCCGATATATTCCAGGGTGTATCATATCAACGTTTCCATCAATTCCTCTTCTTTTCAACGAATCTTCTAATGCTCTTTTAGCAGAAATTAAGGCATATTCCTTTGCATTAATTTTATCCGCTGTTGAACCCGGAACTTTTCTCCAGTGATATAAAATTTTTCTTATATGTGCTACCTTGTTTGTTACTTCTGTTACTCTTAAAACTAAATCGTAATCTTGACTTCCTTCATAATTTTTACGCCATCCGCCCACTTTTGTAATGATACATTTTCTAAATACACTAAAATGATTAATATAATTCATTGCCATAAGCAAGTCTGGTGAAAAATCGGGCTTAAAAAATGGTTCTACATATCTTCCATCGTAGGCAATTTTATCTTCATCTGTGTAAATAAAATCAAGTTCAGGATTTTCATTTAATAATTTGACAACCTCATATAGACAAGAGGAATCTAACTCATCATCATGGTCTAATAATCCAACAAATTCCCCACTAGCTAGTTCAAACGCATTATTAGTCGCACCTGAAATACCTTGATTTTCTTCAAGAAAAATGATTTTAATTCTCTTATCCTTTTCTGCATATTCTTTAAGTATAGTACGTACATCCTCATTAGGAGAACAATCATCTGCTATACAAAGTTCCCAATAAGGATAACTCTGATTTATTACCGACTCTATTGCATAACGTAACCATGTTTCTTTAGAATTATAAACGGGCATTATAATACTTATGATTGGCCGATATTGAAAATCTTTTAAACCATCTTTTCTATTTAAAATAGTCAAATATAATCACTCCCTAAAATGAAGTGAAATTACCACAATTGTGGTTTCATGATATCTAATTATTCGTTAAAACAGAGTATCACAGTTATTTTAATTTCAATTCCTTATTAATGTTTATTGCATTTCTACAACCGTCGATATGAATAATTCTAAGTTTAACAGACATGCTAAATTATGAAAAATCCCGTTGTAAAAACAACAAACAAACTATAATATAAGATTTTCCGGTCTTCTTTAAAATACTAAATAAATAGTTTTACTCCCATTTTAACCAACACACATCTTTGGTAATTTCATAGATAGTATGTTCTCGGTATTGTAACAAAGGACGTACAACTACATTTCTATCAATTCTTTCAATTAATTGTTTTAAATCACCATAAATAGCCGTAGCTGCGCGAGGAATATTGGGATCTAAATTGTTAAAAAATCTAAGAAACTCTTTCTCCTCTTCAATAACACTGGCAGGAGCATTTTCTATAATAAATTTAGGAATTACATCATTAACTTTCATTTGCTCTCCGGGTGTTAGATAACTGATTAATGCATGTCTCTTGGTCGAACTAATTATATTTTTTAATACTCTCAAAAACAATTCAAAACTACATTGATGTATAAGAACATCAAAGGAAACAACAAGGTCTGCCTTTAACTCTATTGGCGCTTCTGCCAAATCATGATGCTTAAACTTCAAATCAGGAAATTTACTCCTATTTCTCTCTATTATTGCCTCAGATATATCAACTCCAACATAATCTGTATCTCCTAAAATACCATCCTTAAACCAACATAAATCACCACAACCAATATCAATTATTGTGGAAATATCATTTAGCTGTAAAGCTTTTTCAATTACATAACTTTTAATCCATGCTGCATAGCCTCTAGATCCTGGACCACTTCCTAATTCAGGATTCTCCCGATATCTTTTGTTCCAAAATTCTCTATTATCCACAACCTTTCCTCCTTTGTTATTTAAATACATATTCGCTTAAATAGTTAAACCAGTTTTCATCAAAAATTTGTTTAGTAAAACGTTGGGCTTCCCTCATACCTAACTTTGCCGTCAAAAAAACCTCTTCAGGATTTAATTCAGTCAAATACAAAAGTTCTATTAACTCGTTAATAGAACCATATGGTACTACATAAGAGTTATGAGGCTTGAAATAGTCTCTTCCACCCATTCCGTCAAATCCAAAAACCGCACATCCAGATGCCATCGCCTCAAGCGCAGGCAGACCAAAACCTTCCACAGGAGAGAGAGTTAAATAGTATCTATAACGTCCCATTAATTCCGCTAAAACTTCTTGTTTAACATTACTTATAACTTGAATCTCTTTTTGCAAAAAGGGATAGCGTTTTTTATAACATGATATTATATGTTCTAATAATGGCATTGTATGTTCTTTAAAGTTTAATACAAGAAATTTATCTTCTCTTTCTTCCCACGGCAATCCTTTATTAAACAGATGATGATTTATAAACGGAAGAATTACTTGAGTTTTTATATTATAATAGCGAGAAATAAAATCTTGGACAAAGCTAGACACACTGACATAGTAATCGAAAAACACATCTAACACTTGAAATGTTTTAATATCTTGTATATACATTAACTTTTTACAAGGTAACTTAATCCCAAAAAAGTTATTTGAGAACGAAGGATTGCAGATAAGTAAATCATCATCTTTAACCTCTTTATGAAGATATTCAGTGGATACGACAGGAAACTCATAATCATAATTAAAAAAGTTGCTGTTGGTTTTATTACTTCCAACAACATATACTGGTACACCAAATTTTTCATAACATATTCGACCTATTTGATATGCCATATATGTTCCGCCACGCGGAATATATCCCTCAAAAACAAATACACGCTTAATCGACAACAATAACCTCTCCCTTATTACTTAATCCGGTAAGAATAACTATTAACCTTTGCTTTTATCAGACCATAGTAACCGTGAAAATCATCTTTCAGACCGTTGAATGAAAGTAATAAATTGTTATTTCTTCATACAAATTCTGAAAACATTTTCTTCAGTTTCAAACTTGATCATTCCCAACAACAATCGTTTATGGTACTACTTTTCATATTTTATTATCTAATAGATTGACACTTAAACAACAATTTTCTAACTATGACACTTTTTCAAAAATCAAGTCGACCTTTTAAAACTCATCAAAGAATAAACTTGTACAAAATATTCAACATTTCCTGTCTTGTATACTCTTCCCTTGATATAATATGTTGCACAACACAGCTTTTTTTTGCTTCTTCTTCACAAGCCAGAACCAAAATTAACTCCCCATCTGGTTCTACTGAAGGTATAAGTTCTTCTATATCTTCTTCAAGGCTTCTGAACACGTCTTTCTTTATTAATTATGATGCTTTATAATGACATGCCAGGGAATTGCCCCTTCAACACTCAACCCTTCCCAAAGAATTTAGGCGTTCAGTATCCAAAAGTAGTAGTCATGATCTGACAGTATACCACAGGGAGATAGCCCTTTGATTTGCAAGATGGATAGCTCAATCCACTCACTTATAAAAAATGCTTTTGAGGTTTTAATTACAGTTTTGCAACACCACTCATTCATTTGATTATTATTTTACAAACGGTGATATAAGAATTCTAGGATCATGTTCTTTATAGCCGTATGCACGCAAATCCTGAATTATCTCCTTATAAAACATTGAACAAATCATAATATAAGGTTTGCTGTTCTGATTATGTAAGATACTGGGCGAATGAACAGTATACCCATGAACAATAGAACCATGTTTTTTTGAATTGCTATCAATAATGCCCTTTATATTGTATAAGCCTATTTTATTCAATTGCTGAAGGGTTTTTCTGCCTCCTTCTCCAATTCCCCATAAATAAATGCCAGACAAATAAATTGAATTACTTAAAGCCATTAAAGATAAATACAAATCTGCTATAAAGCTTTTGAATTCATCACTTTCCAGGTACATCCGATTATCTAAACATCTTAATATCTCTTTATATAGATTTCTGCTATCATAATCAACAGAATCGTCGGATAAAAATGTTCTATCCTGTGTTTGACTATGTCTTAAATCTTCACTTAAAAAGTCATCAATTTTTTCTTTTAAATCCATGTATGAAACATCTATTCCAAGAAATTTAGAAATCCCATTAATCACCAATTCTCTATTATCCAATAACCTGTCAAAATGTACAATTAACCTATCATAACCATTAGTCCAATAAAATGAAGATAATGTATAATGCTTCCAAACATTTATTGATTTAAAAAGATCGAATTCGTCTCTTTTTGCTAATGAATAATGAACATCTAATGGATTCCTAACACAAATGATAAACCTAAAGTCAATCCCAAGCTCCTTTAAAATATCATTATAAAGCGGTAGAAGAATAGAAGTTCTAGGGTCTTTCCAAATCCATCTTCCCGTGCCTTTTAAATTACGATTTAATACTTCAATAATCTTATCTCTAAATGGTTTTATTTTGCTTTGCTTCCACCAATCATCATGTATAGGGTAAGAAGTATCCCATCCTCTTAAAAAAAATTTTAAAATCTCATTATTAATTTCTACTAATTCCTTATTTTCCCAATAACCTTTAGGATTAAACATTTGGGGCTCTATTAATGTAGTCTCATCACCTACTTCAACTCCTAAAAGATTTATCACCCTTGTAACAGCCGATGTTCCACTCCGATGCATCCCTATTACACATATAACAGTCTTCTTCATAATTTTCTATCCCCTAGCAGACAATGATTATTATCTATACATTCGATAAATACATTTATAAAAAAATGGGTTCACAATAACTTGAAAATAAGATCTAAAAATTACATTTCCTCTGCTAACATCCGCAATTCATCCACTGTCAACCATTCAGTGTTCGTATCACTCGTATATTTAAAACCCTCCGGTAATGTTCTGCCTTGTTTAATATATTCTTGCGGACACCATGGAAACTCAGGAGTAATCACATAATAATTATCAAACTCAATTGTGTGCCTTGCATCATCTTCTGTAATCATTGCTTCATGTAGTTTTTCACCGGGTCGGATTCCTATGATTTCAATTTCTGCCTCTGGTGCAATCGCTTTGGCAAGATCCACCACTTTCATACTTGGAATTTTCGGTACAAATATTTCTCCGCCTCTCATCCTATCGAGACAATCAATAACAAACTGTACTCCTTGGTCAAGCGTGATCCAAAAGCGAGTCATTCTTTCGTCTGTGATCGGCAATTTCCCGGTAGCGGCCATTTTCTTGAAAAACGGCACCACGCTGCCGCGGCTTCCAACGACATTGCCATAACGGACAACCGCAAATCTAGTATGTTTATCTCCTACATAAGAGTTCGCTGCAACAAATAGTTTATCTGAAGCTAGTTTTGTAGCGCCATATAAATTTATCGGAGCTGCTGCTTTATCCGTGCTTAATGCAATCACCCGCTTTACACTGCGGTCAATGGCAGCTTCAATAATGTTTTGAGCACCGTAAATGTTTGTTTTTACCGCTTCAAACGGGTTGTATTCACATGCGGGCACCTGCTTCAAGGCAGCCGCATGCACCACTACATCAACACCATCAAATGCACGGTATAGACGATCCTTGTCTCGGACATCGCCAATGAAGAAACGTATGCGCGAATCTGGAAATTCCTGTGCCATTTCATATTGTTTTAATTCATCCCGGCTAAATACAATCACTTTTTTTATGTTGTATTCTAAAATTCGACGAACAAATTTTCTTCCAAATGATCCGGTTCCTCCCGTTATTAAAATCGTTTGATTGGTTAACCATTCCATCATAAATTACTCCTTTGAAGTATAAATTGCAAAACAGCTGATTTCCTAAGCTTTTTATTGTTTCATAAAACGGGAATTCCGTTATCTCTTTAGCATTTGAATGTCTGAAATCGGGGAACTTTATGTGCTCCTTGAATCATTAAATCTTGTCCACGAAATTTTTTCCATTAAAGAAGAAAAACGATGAAAAGACATTTTATTTTGATTTCTTCCAATATTTTTTAATGGATTGTTATTGGGCAATGCTTTGACCAAGGGATTAGGAAAGATCCATTTTACTTTCAATTGTAACAATTTTTTTAAAGATTATTTAACTTCCAAATATCTACATAAGGGCAAGTTAAATCTTATGTTTTTAGTGATTTAAAACACGTTAAATAAGATTCTATAACAAACACTCGTTTATTTTTCTCATTTTCCAACATTACTTTCACATGAAACCTAGGCAAAATCTGAATAAACAATAAACGTTTGCTTTTGAGTCTAATTCCGATTTAATAAAGTGTTTCGATGGCACACAATGGATTTTAACAGCTATATAGTTAATAATCATTTAATGTTGGAAGACCATGATTTTGGTTCTTGAATACTAATTTCAATTCATTTGCAGATTTTAATAATGGATCCTTCAATTGACCATTTTTAATTGAATTCACATTTTTTTAATAGACTCAATGCGATGCGGATCTTCCTCTATCATGCGAAACCTCTTTTTCTTTGCTTCCTCAAAAAAGGGTTGTATTTCATATTCAAACATATCCGCCACAATGACATAGTCTTGGCGCTCGATTCCATCATTAATTTCTTTCAAAAATGGATTAATCTTGCTAAAATTAATATCAATAGTGTATTTGTGATTCTCCATTAACTCAACTACTTTTGTCAACCAACCCATTCCTTCACTGAATTGAACAATAAGCTCAATGGCCTCACCAATCTTATCTTCACGTAAATAATCTGCAATCGTTTGGGATCCTGTTGCTACTCTTTCAATATATTGATAAAAGCTTTCTTGCGTTTCATGAATGATATTTTCCATTTTCATCCCTCAATATCAAATGATTTCAATTTATTTTCAATTTTATTTTTTAAATGTTGGAAGAACGATCTCGAGTCGGAAGCCGCCTCTTTTAGCCTAGTATATAAATCCAATGAACGAGCAAAAATTCGCTGAAAAGTTTCGTGTTCCAATTCGTTCTCCTTTGGAAGATAGTTTTGGAAAGTATTTAAAACAATAGGCTGGGCAATTAAAGACATGAATCCCTCAGCAAAGATTTGTTTTAATTTTTCATCAATGTTGTCTAACTTTTTTAAAATCTGTCTTTCAAATTTTGTCTCTAGCCTATTTTGTTTTAAAAGCAAAATAGCATCTTGTAAAAGGCGCTCCACTTTTTGATGAGTGGCAATTTCATGATTAACACGGACTAAAAAATTTTCCCAATCATTTTTATTTTTCTCTTGTTCTGTAACTGCAACCATTGGCTGAGGATATTTATCCTTATCGACAAATTTTTGACAAAACTCATTAAAGGAAATTTGTTGAAAATGTTTTAATTTCACTCCACCTTCGGTACAATTGTAAATTCGTTCTGGTTTTTCAAAAGTTTGAATGAGTTTTTCGAAACTCTGCTTCATTGTGAAGAAGGGGTAGTCTGTTAAAACTTCATCTCCATGATACCCTTCTGTATAAAATAAGGCTCTTTGTTTTATAAAAGTTTCATCTATTTCTCGATAATTTTTATTGCTCTCCGCATGGGTTTTATTTTCTGTATAGGCTAGATCTTGACCTATTATAGCTACTGGTCCTGTCGTGATTAAATAGGCTATGTTTAAGGCAAAATTGGCAACGGAAGTCCCTCCCATAACCAAATCGATGTTTTTGTCTAATAACTTGCAAACATACTTTTGTATACCAGCATGTACATCAGGAATAAACACAATGGAGCGGCGATTATACTTATCAAGAATCTTTTCATGGTGCAACAATGAATAAATAATCCTTGCATTTTTTAATTGAACAGTTTCGAAATGTCTATAGTTGTTGATTCCCCCATCTATAGAAACAACAAAATCAGGTTCAATTTCATTTTTAAGCAACGTGTTGATGGTTGAACCTGAAGAAATCAGCACTACATTTTCTCTTACCTTTTTTAGTAAAGGTAACTGCTTTGTTAATGAAGGACCGCCAGAAGCAACAACAACCGGTAAATCATAAAAGCGTTTCAAATCCTTAAAAGGGATATCATTAAAAGCATAATACAAATTTGAAGTAATGTTCCTTTGCCAATCTTTAGAATACATTGTAAGAGTATTCATTTCTACTTGTTGCAAATATATTTGATCTTTTACAAATTTTAATATTTGCTCATAATAGGTGGAAGCAAATTTATCATAATTAGGGGAACAAATGACATGAATTCTGTTCATGTAGTTGTTTTCAAATAACTTATAGACTTCCTTAAACTTTTTAAGATCTTCTCCCTTAATTAGAATCACTTGTTTTAAATAATTGAAATTTTTTAATAATCGGTCAGCAATGGCTTCAATTGGTTCAATTACAATTAAAAATTCTTCTTCAGACAATCTATTGCAGAGCGATTTAACAAAATATCCTGCACCGCAGCCAAATAATATATGAAGATGGTTTTTTTTAAAATGTACATCAGCAAATTTTTCTGCTTCCCGGAACGGATTATATTTACTATGCAAATAGAAATCATTCACCTTTACTATTTTGTCTCCACTTTTCGCTATTTCGTCTGTAATTTTATAAACCATGATTAGCACCTCAATATAAATATCGTCGAAAAAGGTGTTAATCTTAATATTTTTTATAAAAAAGAAAACCAGACTTCATAACGAAGTCTGGTTGATAATTTTATTTTATCGAAGAAGCTGAAGTACACCTTGAGGAACTTGATTAGCTTGCGCAAGCATTGCTTGGGCAGCTTGAGAAAGGATATTGTTTTTCGTGAATTCCATCATTTCTTTTGCCATATCTACATCGCGGATTCGGGATTCCGCTGCTGTCAAGTTTTCTGAAGTAGCTCCCAAGTTGTTGATGGTATGTTCTAAACGATTTTGGATTGCCCCAAGTTTAGAGCGTTGAGTTGAAACTTTTTCAATCGCTGTATTAATAGATGTAATAGCAGAATTTGCATCTGTATTATTGGAAACTTTAAGAGCATCTACGCCAAGATCTGCAGCTTTCATACTGTCAATTGAAATTGTAATCCCTTGACCGCTGTTGGCTCCAATGTGGAATGTTTTATTAGTGAATGTTCCATCTAGTAATTTTTGAGTGTTAAACTCTGTGTTTTGAGCAATTCTGTTAATTTCTGATACAAGTGCATTAATTTCTTCTTGAATAGCAGTACGGTCAGCGGATACGTTCGTATCGTTTGCTGCTTGCACTGCCAATTCACGCATACGTTGAAGGATGGCGTGAGTTTCTGTTAAAGCTCCTTCAGCTGTTTGAATTAAAGAAATACCGTCTTGTGCATTTTTTTGCGCCATTTCCAATCCGCGAATTTGGCCGCGCATTTTTTCAGAGATGGCAAGGCCTGCTGCATCGTCGCCAGCACGGTTGATGCGGTAACCGGAAGAAAGTTTTTCAAGGTTTTTAGCCGCTTGTGTGTTGTTAAAAGAAAGTTGGCGGTAAGTGTTTAACGCCGAGATGTTGTGGTTGATTCTCATGTTCTTTTTTCCTCCTTGAATGGTTGTTTTCCACGTCCTTGTGGATGTGTGAAGAGCCGCGTCGGCCGCCGCAGCTTTTCACACATATTATATCGGATTGTTTTTTTGATGTTTAATAGGGGTTAAAGAAAAAATGGGACTTTTTTAATAGAAAAATAAAAAATGTAATGATAGATTTGATTAAGTCCTGAATTTTGTGTAAAAAGGAAGCGGTTTGATTGGCCGGGAATTAAGGTTTACTGGTCTGGGATGTGATTTTACACAATAATTAGGACTTGGCAATTGGTCTCCCGATGAGCACAGTTTTATTTTTTATTGAGCTTTTCTTGAATTTGTTTTAGCAGGTCAAGGTCGGTGCGGGAAGCCGCGCTGTTTTCTGTTTGAATGGTGTCGTATATTTCTTTGCGGTGGATGTCGATTTGTTTTGGAGCTTTAATGCCGAGTTTGACTTGATCGCCTTCGATGGCGGTGATGGTGATTTCGATGTTGTCACCGATAATGATGGATTCGTTCAGCTTTCTTGTTAAGATGAGCACGGCTTCACACCTCCTTTTGTTCTATAAGCGGATGTTTTGTTTTATATGTAGTGTTCGTTAAGATTACTTGCTTTGCCCGGTTGTTTTGTTGGTTGATGACAATGGGCGCAAGTAGGTTGGCGGTGGTATTTTCGAACGGGTCTTCTACCGTCAAAATGACGTAGACGGCGACATCTTTTTCCGATTTGATCTCCAGTTGTTCGATTGTAGCGCCGTCTAGATCAAATGCATAGTCTTTGAAAAATAAAAACGGTATTGTTATGACGAAGGCGAGTTCCTTCGTGTTGGCTGATTGCAAAATCCAAAAGGGGGAATCGCCGCCAAATGGCAAAAGGACAAACCGCTTTTCGTCTAAAAATCCCGGGAGGCCTGAGGGAAAATCAATGATGCTTTCTTCGCTTATTTCGATTTCGCCATGATATTTTGTTTCCAGCTTCATGTTTTTCACAACCTTCATATGTTCATTTCAAAGTTTGGTCCTTTAAAGGTGAGATGGGCAAAGTCGATTTTTACATTTTGGTATTGGGCCATTTTTATGTCGACATGACCGCGCTCGTAGTGAATAACCGGCTTATGGGGAATGGCGCGAAATTCGGCTTTTTGCAAATGCCAATCAATATCAAGCGTGCCTGGTTCGTAATCGAATTTCACGCTGAACAACGACGGAATCCAGCCGACATTTATATTATACTGCGGTTTTTCGCTGTTTTGTTTGGCTTGTTCCGCGAGGGGATTTCCCCCCTTTTCTATCTTCATCAGTTGATCCCCCTGCTCGGCGCGGCGGGCAATTCCTTCAAGCCATGCTTTTTTGGCTTCCTCTGTTTGTTTTTCTATGAAACGGAACGTGTTGGCCAAATTACGGTCTTCCCACGCTTTCGTTTGATCGATTGTCAATTTTCCAGGTGTTCGCTTGATTTCCATCGCTACTTTCGCCGGCTGCAAGTCAATATCCGCTTTCGGCTGTTCGATCGACTGCTTCCCGGGAGTGGAGTTGATTGCGATTTTTGCCATTTGGCTTTCCATCCTGATTTGCGGCAGGAGCATTCACTTCACCTCGATTCGCAACATAAAATGAAAACAGAGAAAATTCTCCTTCCACTAAGCAATTTTCCGAAATTTATCATGTATACATGGAAAAACAAGTTTTTAACAGAAACACTTTGGAGGTCCTTCTAAGTTAAATAAAAGCAATTTTCTTCTTAGAAGTAGGCCAAACCAACTATCCATTACTGCATTTATTGGCAGGAAAGTTTTTTTCTATAGTTTCTCCCTAAGTAAATAACAAATAGACAAACGCATTCTTTCATCCCGGGAATTGAATTTTTTCATGAAAAACAGTAAAAGACAACCTTTACTGGCAGCCAAAAATGATTGAATGCATGGCAACAACTATGGATAAATAATAGACGAATCCACTCGCTCTCATCAAAACTCCCAGCAAAAAGCAGCGAAAAACCCTTTACTGGCCGCTGGGAAAATCTCAATAATTGAATAAAAAGGATTTTTTAACAATCGCTTCAATTTAAAAGAAATCAATAGTGAACAAAAAGGACCTCTTATGCAGGTCCTTTCGCTATCGCATTATCGCAAAAAGTCGATTAAGCTCGGCTGAATGATGCGGGCACCGACTGCAAGCGCCGCTCGATGCACGCTTTCTTGCGTTACCAAATCCGTGATAACCCGCTCGATGTCGGCATCTTCATTGTCCGACAAAATTTTAGTGGCAATCACTTCCTGTTGATTGATGCGAGCTTCCATCTGTTCAATCCGGTTGTAGCGGGCGCCAAGTTCTGCCCGTTCGGCGTTGAGGGCATCGATATGATCGTCAAGCTGGCCGAGCAAACTGTCCAAGTTCGTTGTGTCGTTGTTTTCAAGCGCGGTTTGAACCGCTTGAACCGTATCGAACATTTGTTGGTTAAAGACATTGTCAGGCGTCACATTCACTTGAATGCGGATGTCTTTTGACAGTTCGACCATAAAAGGGTCATTGTTGTTATTCACAACAGGCGGATCGCCTGCAACTGGCGGTTTGTCTGTTCTCGTGCCGTTAAAAATATAACGGCCGGCCACTTGCGAGTTGGCAATCGAAATGAGGTCGTCTTTAATTTGCTTCACTTCACGGAAAATGGCATCACGTTCGTCTTCCGAATAGGAACCGTTATTGGCTTGAATCATAAGCTCGCGGAGACGCTGCAGCCCTTTATTGGCTTGTTCCAGCCCTGCTTCCGAGTTGTCCAGCCAAAGGTAAGCTTCCGACAAATTTCGTTTATATTGCTCGACTTCCTTCAAATTGGTTCGATAATACATCCCTTTAATCGCTACAACCGGATCCTCGGACGGACGGGTGATTTTTTTCCCGCTTGAAAGCTGATCTTGATATTTATTTAATCTTTCATAGCTTTTGCTGATATGACGCAGAGAATTTTGCGCCAGCATCGATTGAGTGACGCGCATGCTGCCTGCACCTCTCTTTCCAAGATTAAATTGACGGCAAAACTAACTGTTTTCCGATTGGAGGCTGCCCTGTCATGCCCTAAACTAGCCTTTCGTTACCTTCCAACCAATCCCATACCATTGATGATCCGATCCAAAATTTCATCTTGCAAGGTGATCATTCTCGCTGCTGCGTTGTACATATGCTGGAATTGGATCATGTTTGTCAATTCTTCGTCTAATGAAACGGAACTGACGGATTTGCGGCGGTCTTCAACAGATGATGCCAACGTTGCCGAGTTGTCTGCCATGCGATCCGCTTCTTGCGCCAAGACAGCCATTTCACCTATCAAATTCTCATAATACGTTTGAATCGTTGTGTACTGATCTCCGATTAACATTGGTTTATTTTTCACTTCAGCAAGCGCCAAAGCGTTAGAGCCGTCGCCCATTTCTCCTGTTCCGGAATAGGCGATTCTGTCCGGCGTTTCCATTATCTCATCCGCCACTCGAATGGTAGCAGCCGCTCCTTTATACGTTGTCAACCCGCCAAGGTCGAAGAAGTCAAGCTGTGCCTGCGTGCCATTGTTGATGTCTTCAATGCTCCAACCGTTGCGGTGAACCTCATTAAATGCATTGGCAAATTCATAGGCCATGACATCCAAAGCGTCCATCATTTCGGGATACAAGCCGTATTCTACAGAACTGGCGCCATTCGTATATCCATATGATTCAATCAGACTTTTTAAGCTGCCCGTTGATTGAAAAGAACCAAAATCAACGGTTCGTGCGCCGATTGAAACAGATTGGACAAGATCGTTTGTCCCGCTGTAGTCAATGTAAAATTCATTCGTTTTTAACCGGTTTCCATCAACAAGGGTGATGGGCGGATTTACGCCGGCCAGTTCAACCGTCACTTTTCCTTCCGCAATTTCCAGTGAGTTGCCTCCGCTTTTCACCGGTGTTACTTTAATATCGACATAAGAAGAAAGTTCGTCCAAAAGCCTGTCGCGTTCATCGTACAAATCGTTCGGCAAATATCCGTTCGGTTCAACTTCCCCTATTTGCTTGTTAATGTTGTTGATTTGTTCAAGCAGCGAATTGATTTTTGTCGTGGTGACATTTAATTCGTTTTTTAAATCTTGCTGATTATGTTGGAGGGTTTGAGCTAAATAATTAAAGGTATCCGCCACTGCGACCCCGCGCTGCCGAACAACGGAACGGGCAGCTGAATTTGTGGCTAAATCTTGCAAGGATTGCCAAAATTGATTCAATGTTTCATTTAATCCCGTCCCTGTCAGTTCATTCATAACATCTTCCATTTTTTTTAACGCATCAGAACGGGATGTCCAATAGCCCAGTTTAGCATTTTCACCGCGATACTGGACGTCAAGAAAACGGTCGCGAATACGCTGGACGGTTTCCGTCTCAACACCTGTACCGAATTGCCCCGGAATATCCGGCTGAAAACGGCCTGGAGTTGGATAGGCCTGCTTTTGGGCAAGATTGACCCTTTGTCTTGTGTAACCGGGCGTTTCTGCGTTTGCCACATTATGCCCGATGGTATATAATGCGCTTTGCGCCGCCGTTAATCCGCTTCTTGCAGCTTCTAAGCCAAAAAAAGTCGATATCATATCAAATTCCCCTGCCTTTAAATTTTTGAATCAATCCATGATCTCCGTTTCATCTGCTTGTCTTCCTGACTCGGGTTCTGATAATTCGGCGACGCTTCCTGCGGCGCGACGAGATCAAGCGTTAAATTCACAAACTGCAGCGCCTGAAATGTTAATTGCTGATTTAAAACATTGACGTTTTTCAAGTTTGCCACCGCATTGGTCAATAACTCTTTTAACTCAGCCAACCGCAGTTTCTCATCGCCTTCAGCTTTTTCTATGCAAGCGGAAATCGTTAAATCATCTTCCCTGTCTAAAAATGAAACCGTTGCTTTGATTCGTTCTTTTTCCGCATTCTCAAGTTGTTTGACGTATTTCTGTTCTTCTTTTAAAAGCGGCATTAATTGTTGAATATCATCCTTTTTCAACAATTCCGTCTTTTTTACCGCCAAATCATATAATTGTTCGTGAAGCTTTAGTTGTTTTTCCAATATTTCAACTAAAATGGAAAGAGACACGAAAAGTCCTCCCTGTTTTTGAAAGAGTTGTTGAGAATGATTTCACCGGCTTTCCGCATGCACTTAAACAATTTTTTCATCCATTTGGTTATTTGTCCTCACGCCAAAAGTTATTGCTTTTCATAAAACCGAACCATTCCTCTTGCGATTAAGTTTGGATCAATCTTATACCCGCCGCTCTCAATCTCCTGTTTGAGCGCCAGCACCTTTTCATAACGTACAGGCTCTTCCGCATTTACTCGTTGAAGCTGTTTGGCTTGGAAAGAAATTTCCACTTTATCTTCCTGCGCTTTCATTTTAGGGATTCTTTGATTCTCCAACTGTTTTTGATAAGGATTGCTGATGCTTGCCGAGTGTAAGTTATGGTCTATTTTCACGGATATTGCCCCTCCTTTCTCACCGCAGCCTCACAGCACTCCGCTCATATTTCCGTCTTTCCCTATATTCTTTATCGGCGGTGAAGTTCATTTTGTTAACGGTTTGCATCATTTTTCGGATGAAGCGCATAATATGTCTGCTGTTTCTTTTTTTCTTCCAAAAATTTTTCTTCTTTTTCCATTTGATCAATTTGAGATTGAATATCTTTTTTGCAAGAAAAACATAGTCTTCCTTCCCGGATCATTTTGCCGCATCTTTCACATGGATATCCAAGATTAGGAAAATTGACGAGCTGTATCCGCCCCTGGCGGATAAATTTTAAAATTAACTCCTCGCTCACACCCGTTTCTTCCACCACAACATGCAGCGTTGCCGAACGGTTTTCCTTTTTCCGCAAAAATCGATACACTGTTTCAAACGCTTTTTCTTCTTGCCGATAGCACGCCTGACAAAGTGACCGCCCGGGCGTTTTGACAAACAACGAACCGCATTGCGGACAGTTTGCTAATTCCGCCATTCGCATTCACCTTCCAATTCATTCCTATTTCGTTCCTATTTACTATTTTATATCGGCACATCCAAATTGTCATTTAACTGCGAACAAGCGTGAAAGATTCGACAGTTTTCGCACCTGCCCGGAGCAAAATCTCAGCAGCCTGCCGAACGGTCGCCCCCGTTGTGTAAATGTCATCGATAATCATAATATTTTGATCAACCACAAGTTTAGGATCCATTAATGTAAACAGATTTCTTGAGACGATCCGATCTTTCCGGGGCTTTTTTGATTGCTTTGTGGAATCTCTTTTGCGCAAAGGTTCAATGATCGGGAGGGGAAGAAGTTCAGCCAGCAATTTCGCCTGATTAAAACCTCTTTCAAGAAGCCGTTCTTTACTCAATGGAATTGGGAGAAGCAAATATGATTCGTACGAGCGAACTTGGAATGCTTTTAGAAAAGATTCGCGGAACATTTCCGCTAAAATGGCATCGCCGCGAAATTTAAAACGTGTCAAAACTTCTTTCATAAAATCATTGTATCGAAAAACGGAGCGGTTCCTTTTCAAAACCCCTTGAAAATCCGGGTGTTTCTCCCATTGATGGCAATCTGCGCACCATTCAGACCTTTCATTCGGCCTGCCGCACAACGGACACGTACAGCCGCTGATCGGTTCAAGCTTTTTTGAGCATTCATCACATAGGACCGGTTCTTTTTCAAGAAAAAAAAGTCTTCGCCAGCTCAAGCGAATGTCCAGATCATGAAAACAATAAAGACATTTGCCCATCATCTTTTCCATTCCTTCACATTTCCGCACTTCGGGTTTTCGGAAACGACTTTAGCGCACTCAGCAAGACATACAAGCAAAGTCGTCATTTGCTGCCGATCAAAAAATTCAGCTTTGACATAAGCGATTTTTTCCACATCTGTCACATAATGCGGCTGAACCTTGTTTAACGCCAGAGCCAATACATCGTTGCAGCATCTTTCACACGTGCAGCTCATATGAAATTGATCAATATATTCATCAAGCAATTGTTTTAAAATAATTTCTAGCGCATTCAGGATCATTCTCTGTCAACTCCAATCGGTTCCGTTATCTTTCGAAAGCCGTTCTTTCCATACAATATATAAATTTCATATAAATGGTCTTTTGACAATTATTTATTTTACTAAAAATATTTTCCTTGAACCAGTTTCAAAAGTCCTTGTTTTTTCGCCAGTCGATTCATTTTTTGTATATGATGTTTGGCTGCAACCATTTCGTTCGTTTTCCCATAATGAAAAAATAAAACTGATCCCGTTGGCTGTTTCGCGCTGCGGCCGACACGTCCGGAAATTTGCACAAGAGCACTTTCGGTAAAAATATCTTCCTCCGCTCCTAAAACAGCCACATCTGTTCTCGGAACAGTCACACCCCTTTCCAAAATTGTCGTCGTCACAATAATCGGAATTTTGCCGCTGCGGAATTTTTGCACTTTTTCTTTTCTTTCCGGGTCTTCCGCATGCACCCCTTCAATGGCCGGATCAAGTTTTTTCAACAGATGGACAACATCTTCAAGCACTTTTATTTCCGGGACAAATAAAAAGGCTTGCTTTTTTTCTTGCAAATGCGAACGTATCCACGAAACCACAATGTTCGGCAGGGTTCCTTTTTTCAAACTCTTTTTCCAATTCCCGCACCATTTGAATTCAGGGACAGGGAGCGGATGGCCGTGATATCTTGCAGGGATTTTCACAATTTCTTCATGTTTGAATAATCGAATCAGTTCTTTAGGAGGGGTAGCTGACAAAAAAATAAGGGAACTTGTTTTCTTCCGAGCCTTTTGTGCCGCAAATTGCAAAGAGGCGTCAGCCGAATAGGGAAAGGCATCGACTTCATCAATGATGATAACATCAAAGGCTTCCTTATAACGGAGAAGCTGATGTGTCGTCGAGATCGTGATCGGACACAACTTCCCACGATCTTCGCTGCCTCCGTATAACACAGCAATATCTACATCCGAAAACGCTTTTTTGAAACGGGGGCCAAGTTCGAGGACGACATCCGTACGCGGAGCCGCAATGCAAATATAATCGCCTTTTTTTAATGCCGTTTCTATACCTGCAAACAAGACTTCGGTTTTTCCCGCCCCACATACCGCCCAGACTAAGAGATTGGTACGGTGCAAAACAGCGTCAACAACCCGGTCAGAGGCCTTTTTCTGCGCCGATGAAAGGCTGCCGTCCCACTTCAAAAAATTGACAGATGCAAGAGACCCACCCCCGGAAACACCATCATTCACCTTTTCTCTTATCGGCAAGCTGACAAGTTTCGTACATTCGCTTACCCGTCCCATCATAAGGCAATTGCGGCAATAATGGCAAAAACGCCCGCAGCGGGCGCAATGGAAACCGGCAAACAAGTGCGGCTGATGATTTCCGCAACGATGGCAATAAAAAGAGTTGGAAGTTTTAACAACACCTTGAACAATTTCTACCTGAAGCGTGTTTTGTATGAGATCAAGCGGAAAGGGTATTTCTTCGGAAAGAAGATGTCTTCCGAGGAGAAGCTGCTGAGGAGTTTGCGCAGGATCCATTCGATTCCCCCGTTTCCCATTGTGATTGTCATTCATCCATTAATAGGTTTATCAAAAAAACGGCCAAAAATCAACCTGCCTTTCAACAAACATTTCTTACTTTACAATTGGAAGCGCACCCCAGTTCGTCTGTGTCGTTTATCGTTTATTTATTCGAGCGTTCTGTATCCCTTAAGGAGGCTTCATCTAAATTAATTGGTTTTCACTGCGGCTGGAAGTCCCATTATGATAGCCTTCTCTTTTCGCAGGAGTTTAGCCTCGCAAACTATTTTATACACCGAATCATTTTTTTATCGGCGTTTTCAACGGAAAGGCGCAATGCGCACCTTCCGCTTCATCCTTATTTCTGATACCAGCCGATTCCAATGGCTCCTTCTCCAAGATGAGTGCCGATCACTGCGCCAAAATAGCTGACCATAAATTCGGAGTCCGGATATTTTTTTTCAAGTTCTTCTTTGATTTTCTGAGCTTCTTCCTCCCGATTGGCATGAATGACAGCCGCCCTTACCGGATGTTTGCCCGCAACTTGTCCAAAGAGATCAAAAATCCGGTTCAGCGCTCTTTTGCGCGTACGCACTTTCTCAAACGGCACGATCACCTTATCGGAAAAATGAAGAAGAGGTTTTACTTGCAGAAGGCTCCCAACAAAAGCTTGGGCTCCGCTTAGTCTTCCTCCCCGCTGAAGATGGGAAAGATCATCCACCATAAAATAAGCATCCATTGATTTCTTCATCTCATCGAGGCGGCTGATGATTTCTTCGGGGGATTTCCCTTCTTTTGCCATTTTTGCCGCCTCAATCACATAAAATCCTTGAGCCATGCAGCTGATTTCCGAATCGTAGACAAATACTTGAATGCCTTCAACCATTTGGCCAGCTGTTTTCGCTCCGTTGTATGTGCCGCTGATGCCGCTGGAAAGGTGGATGCTGATAACCGCTTCATAATCTTTCGCCAACCGTTCAAACAGCTCGACAAATTCGCCGACCGGAGGCTGGGATGTTGTCGGCAGTTCCTTTCTTTTCTTTATTTCTTGCCAAAACTGTTCCGCAAAAATATCGACTTCTTCACGCAAAGTCTCACCGCCGAATACCACACTCAGCGGAATCATGTGTATATCGTACTTGTTGCGGATTTCTTGCGGAATATAGGCAGTGCTATCAGTCACAATGGCTGTTTTCATCATTCTGTCCCTTTCTAAACGAAATTTTTGTTTTTCTCAATGAACCTTTGATGTCATCCTTTATAAATAAGTTTTCGCCATGCCATCAAAAATTTCCTACCGATCAAGAAAAATTGCAAAAATATACTATAGATAGAGTTTTCGGTTCCGTTTTTAACAAGTAAAATAATTTGCCTCTATTCAAACAAAAATAAGGTTAAAGCAATGGTACCTTAACCTTAAGAAAAATTATCTTACTTCCACCCAGCCGTTTTTGATGGCAAGGACAACCGCTTGTGTACGATCATTGCAATTCAATTTTTGCAAAATGTTGCTGACATGGTTTTTTACAGTTTTCTCGCTGATGAAAAGCGTTTCGCCAATTCCGCGGTTGCTTTTCCCATCCGCAAGCATTTGCAATACTTCACACTCACGGCGGGTTAGAATATGTAAAGGACGCTGTACTTTCACAGGAATTTGTCCATTGGCACCGGTTGAAGACAGACGGCGAAATTCATTGACAAGATTGTGGGTGACTTTCGGATGCAAGTAGCTGCCGCCTTCTGCGACAATTCTCACTGCTTCCACCAGCGTATCTGCATCCATTTCTTTTAGCAAATATCCGGAAGCTCCTGTTTTCAGAGCGTGAATCACATAGTTTTCATCATCGTGAATTGATAAAATGATCACTTTTGTGCCCGGATAAGAATCCACCAATTTTTTTGTTGCTTCTACACCATTGACGTTAGGCATATTAATATCCATTATGACCACTTCAGGACGATATTCCTCGACTACCGTTAAAACTTCACTGCCGTCCCCGGCTTCCGCAACCACTTCAAAATCTTCTTCAAAATCGAGGATTCGTTTTACACCTTCCCGAAAAAGGGCATGGTCATCTATAATAACAATTTTTATTTTTTTGCTCATTTACACTCCTCCCCATCATTATTGTTTACATGTTATACTTGAAGTGTCAATGAGACAAATTCTCTATTTATGAACTAATAGGCAGCTGCAAAAATATGATCGTTCCCCTTCCCGGCGTTGATTGAACATTCATTTTTCCATTGAATAATTCCACCCGTTCCTTCATCCCTATTAATCCTAATGATTCCCGCTTCTTTTCCAATACTTCTTTCATCACAAAGCCTTTGCCATTATCCCGTATCAACGCATTGACTTTATTGACGCCCACTTCCACCTTCACATCGATCCTTGTCGCTTCCGCATGTTTCAACGCATTCGTCACCGCCTCCTGAATCATGCGAAACAGGGCGACTTCAAATTTCGGAGGAAGCCTTTTTTCCTCCATATCTCCCACATTATCAAAATGGATTTCTACATTTTGTTCATATTCTTGAATCGTTGAAAAATATTTTCTGAGAGTAGGGATTAATCCTAAGTCATCCAGTGTCATAGGTCTTAAGTCATAGATAATGCGCCGAACTTCTGTTAAAGTGCTTTTGACCAGCTTCTTTAAATTTTGAATTTCCCGAAAGCCTTCTTCTGCTCCTTTGTCGCGGAACACCCTGTCAATGATTTCAGCCCTCATCAGAACATTGGCCAGCATTTGGGCAGGCCCATCGTGAATTTCCCGTGAAACCCGCTTCCGCTCTTTTTCTTGCGCTTCAATGATTCTTATACCAAAAGCTTGTTTTTGTTTCGCATCCTCTAAAAGATCGCCGACTTGGCGCAAATCTTGACACAAATACTGCAATACAACTGTTATTTGGTTAACCAATAGATCAGCGCGGTCGATCATCTCCTTCAAAGATATCAGCCGCCGTTCCAATTCATCCCGCCGATTCCTCAGCTGCTTTTCTTTTTCTTGAAGCATTGCCAGCTCCACCTGAATTTTTTGCGCATTTTCATAAGCTTCAAGAATATCTTTTTCTGAATACTTGTTAAAATTTCGACTGACTTCGACAAGATGTTTTCGGGCAAGCCTTGACTTCACGGTCAATTTATCTGTTTGTTGGATGATTTCTTGTACTTGTTCTTTCACATAATTTAATTCCTTTACAATATTCTCGTATTCCCGGCGGGAGTTTTCTCCAATTTCAAATATTTGTTCTTTGCTTGATTGCACTGTTTCGATCATTTTGTCCAATATTTCATCCAATATTTTTGGATCCATCGTCTTATAAAATACTTTCATTTCTTCCATTTCCCCCATTAATTGAACGGTTTGCAACAAAATCTTTACATGAATCAATAGGAATCTGATTGAAGTAAAATGTATGACGTTTTATAATAAAAAAATGTGAGTGCTTTTTTTTTAAGAAAAAGGCGATTTTTGTCAAAAAAACGCCATTTTTCTGTTTTTGCCCATGGAGGTGTTGTGGTTGCTTTCCAATTATTATACCGTAAAAGGATACGGAGAGCATGAAATCGTAATCCAAAAATCGCGATTTATTTGTTATATCCATCGCGCCAAAACCGAAAAAGACGCTCAGGCGTTCATTGATTCCATAAAAAAAAAGCATTGGGATGCCACCCATAACTGCTCCGCCTACTTAATCGGCGAACATGATCAAATCCAAAAAGCAAACGACGACGGGGAACCCAGCGGAACAGCCGGAATCCCAATGCTGGAAGTGTTAAAAAAGAAAAAATTAAAAGATACCGTCGCCGTTGTCACCCGCTATTTCGGCGGAATCAAACTCGGCGCCGGCGGCCTTATTCGTGCCTATGGAAAAGCCGTCTCCGAATGCGTCAACCATACCGGAATTGTCGAGCGAAAACGAATGCGCATCATGCATACGACGTTCGACTACAGCTATTTAGGCAAAATTGAAAACGAACTTCGCTCCTCTGCTTACCGGTTGAAAGACATCCACTATTTAGATACTGTGGAAGTGGAAACATATGTCGAAGAAAACCAAGTCCAAGCCTTCAAAAACTGGATGACTGACCTCACCAACGGAAAAAGCTCGATCAAGGAAGGGGATTGGGTTTATTTGGAGGAGGAAGTTAATAATTCATTAAAAAATAAGGAGTAAATTATGAATAGAAGAACGATCAAAAAAAAGAAAAAGAAAAAAAAATTAAGAGCCTTCGGTTGTTTGTTTTTTATTTTTTTATTCATAATCGGCGGCTACGCTATTTATCTATCAATTAAATTAGCGAATGCTTCTTTTCAAGCGCAAGAAGATCTGGAAAGAGGGAGAAAATCTGAATTAAGAGAACAGCCTGTTGATCCAAAAAAGGATAACTTTTCAGTGCTGTTCATCGGAGTGGATGCGCGCCCCGGAGAAAAACGAAGCAGATCGGATGCTTTGATCTTGGCAACATTTAATAAAGATGAAAAATCGATCAAAATGGTTAGCATCCCAAGAGATTCAAGGGTGAAAATTCCAGGTCATAATCGAGATAAAATTACTCATGCACATGCTTTCGGCGGAAAAGACTTAACGGTTGAGACTGTGGAAAATTTGCTTGATATTCCCGTCGATTATTATGTTGAATTAAATTTTAACGCTTTTATTGATATTGTAGATGCTCTTGGCGGCGTCGAAGTAAACAGCGACAGGGAATTTACAGAGCAAGACAGCAAAGGGCGAAAAAACGCCATCCATATTAAGAAAGGAGTCCAAACTTTAAACGGTGAAGAAGCTTTAGCTTATGTCCGCATGCGTAAAAAGGATCCATTAGGCGATATCGGTAGAGGGAAGCGGCAGCAAGAGGTAATAAAAGCAATCATTGAAAGGAGTTCCTCTTTATCTGCCATAACGAAATATGACGATATCATCGATTCTTTAGGGAAAAACTTAACAACCAATTTCAGCATTGGCAATATCTTGGCATTGCAAAAATACTCCGGTTCCATCAGCAGCATTGAATCCTTAACGATTGACGGGTATGACAACCCAATAAACGGAACCTACTATTACCAACTGGATGAAGATTCTTTGGAAGAAGTTTCAACTCAATTGAGAAATCATTTGGAATACAACGGAATACTGTCATCCAAACTGCATCAATGATTCCATGTATGAATCAGGCGTAAAGCCTGATTTTTTAACGCCGCAAATAGTAGTGGACAAAATCAAAATAAAAAAGAGATTTGTAATGGAACAAAATTTCATTACAATCTCTTCTGTTTAATTATCGGTTTTTAATATTCTCAACTTTTATTTCTCTAAACAACTTTAATATTGGTTTGTAATTTGAACCAATTAATCCTGTTATCTCAACTACTAATTCAATCGCTATTAGTAAAACAGAAATGACAATCAACGAAACCCACATTGTTGCCTGGGAGAAAATAATCGCTACTCCTCCAAAAACTGCACTCATGACATAAATAATCAAAACTGTCTCCCTATGTCCAAAGCCTAAATTTAACAAACAATGATGCAGATGAGATTTATCAGGAGAAGACAACGGCTTTTTTTTCACTATACGGCGAATAATCGCAAAAAACGTGTCAGAAATTGGCACACCGAGAATGATAATTGGTACAATAAATGAAATAAAGGTGACATTTTTGAATCCCAACAATGAAAGCACAGCAATCATATACCCTAAAAATAACGCTCCAGTATCTCCCATAAAAATTTTGGCTGGATAAAAATTATAGATCAGAAACCCTAATGTACTTCCCAATAAAATTAAACACATGCCGGCAACGAAAAAATCCCCCATAATGATTGCCATCACGAAAATGGTAATAATCGCTATGGAAGACACTCCAGCAGCCAATCCATCTAACCCATCAATTAAGTTGATCGCATTTGTAATCCCGACAATCCACAAAAAAGTAATCGGTACCGTAAGAATGCCAAATTCGATTTGGCCTCCAAAAGGTAAATTAATAAATTCAACATCTAAACCATGATAAATGACAATGGAGGCGGCTAATATTTGTCCTAATAATTTATATTTTGGAGAAATTTCATAAACATCATCAATCATTCCAGTAATCACAATAATGAAACTGCCAATTAAGATCGGAACGCTGTACTGACTTTCCGGCCTTAAACTTAAAAATCCGATCAAAAATGATAAAAAAATAGCTAACCCTCCAATTCTGGGCATTAATTTACTATGTATTTTTCGATTATTGGGTTTATCAACAGCTCCAATTTTAAAAGCAAATTTTTTTACAATCGGTGTTATGAGGACAGAAACGACAAAACAAATGATCAAGGAAATATATATCATTAAAATTTTCCTCCTCAACCCTTAATGTAACCACATCTCAAATCTCCATGCGTTTTAAGAACCGGTAGCAAAATAAAATCCACAACACCATTGTCGATTATACCACAAGAACCAGACGTTCAGAGCAAACCTTTATACCTTTTCACATTAAATCCAATATTTTTTTATACGCGCCATAAATGCTTTCAGAAAATTTTTGAATTGTATAGTTTTCGGAAGCTTTCTTATAAAGACTTTCGCCCAATTCTTTCAGTTTTCCCCGTTTTTTTAATGCGGCCGCTTCGATTAGAGATGTTTTTAATTTTTCATGGTCGCCAATCGGAACAATCCAGCCCATGCTTTTGTCTGAAATTAAATGATGGACGCCGCCGACATCCGTTGTAATGACAGGTATTTTTGCTCGAGCCGCTTCCAAAATAACTAACGGAAAGCTTTCACTATACGACGATAGCAATAATACATCAGCAACTGGCAAAATTCTCTCTACATCTTCTCTATAGCCAAGAAAATGGACTTGGTTTTGCAATCCTTCTTTGACAACTTTTTGTTTCAACTCATCTGCCAATGAACCGCTTCCTATCAATAAAAGATGGCTCGACGGACAGTTTTGAAGCACCTGTTTAAATGCTTTAAGAGCTATGTGGTGCCCCTTTATTTTTTCCAGCCGGGCAACCATCACAATCACAAAAGCATCTTTGCTTAAATTAAACTCCTCCCGCTTATAGGGTGTTTCCAGCGTTTTCGAAAAATCTATTCCATTGAAGATCGTTGTTATTTTTCTTTCTTCGATTTGTAAATCAATTAATATTTTTTTAAAACGTTCGGAAATCGCAAAAATATGATCAGCTCTGCGAAAGGAGAATATATTTAAATTTGAAAGCATTTTTCCGATAAACCCCTTGGCAATAAAATCTTGTCTTGGGTCACTATGAACAGTCACAATCCATTTACAGGGAGTGAATAAGCGTACTAGTGCCCCTATTACATTTGCTCTCGGACCGTGGGTATGATACATATGGATGTGATGCTCACGGATAAATTGTACGATATTTTTTACGATAGTAATATCACATTTCGTTTTTTGTGGAAATAAAACTGTCTTTATCCCCAATTCATTTGCTTTCTCAAGAAGCTTCCCTTCTTCAAAAACACCTAGAATGAATTCGTCCCTATTGAATTCTTTCAATAATGACAAAATATGAACCATGCCTCCGCCTGTTTCATTTCCAGCATTTAAATGCAGGACTTTCATAAATTTAACCTCATCCTCACATTTTTTTTGAATTTTAACCATATAATTTTGATAAGAAACTGTGGCAATGCTATCATGCGCTTCCAACGGGAAGGTTGTTGAATGAGCCGATAAAGCCATTCAATATTTAATTTTTGCCATAAAACAGGTGCTCTTTTTACTTTTTCAGCCAAAACATCGAAACTGCCGCCAACACCAATAAAAACGCCTTTAGTAAACATTTGATAATATTTAGAAATCCACATTTCTTGTCTTGGAAAACCTAATGCAACCAAAATTAAGTCTGCATCCGAATGAAGAACTTTTTGTGCTATTTCTAGATCGTCCAATTGAAAATATCCATGATGATAACCGACTATTTGAATTTGCGGAAACCTTTCAGAAATTTTTTGAGCTGCCTTTTTTACAACTGTAACTTCTGCCCCAAGTAAAAAAATTTTTTTCTTCCGTTTGTTAATTTCACTTAACAAATCCATCATCAAATCAAAGCCAGCCACCCTCTCCGGCAAATGATCCCGTATTATCCGTGAAGCAATAATTATTCCAATTCCATCCGGTACGATATAATCTGCTGAAAGAACAGTTTTTTGATATTCAGCATCTTTTTGGGCATGCATAACAATTTCCGGATTGGCCGTCACAACAAAGCATTTTTCTTGATAATCCATTTTATCAATAAGCAATTTTGTTAATTCTTCTCTTTTAGTTTTTATAAAAGGTATTCCTAAAATGTTTACTTTTTCTTTCATTGTCATCCCCAAATTCTCATAACCCCTTCTTAGGAAAGTATAGGAATCATTTTATTCTTTTTTAACAAATCTTTTTCAATTGTACTTGATTATATATTTCAGAAACTTTCTTGGCTGCTTCAATATGCGAATATTCTCGTTCAATTTTTTCCCTTGCATGTTTAGCAAGATTTTGGCTTAATTGCGGATCTTTGAGCAATTTTATAATTGCTGCCGAAAGCTCCTCTGGATTTTTTTCTTCTACTAATAGACCATCCTTCTGATCATTAATTATTTCCTTCAATCCACCGACAGCTGAAGCTATGACGGGAGAACCAGATCCCATCGCTTCCAAGGCCGAAATCGATGTCGCCTCTTCTACTCCATAGGAGTGAACGCTGGGTATTAGCACAACATCAGCCGCGGAATAAAGCTGCATCATTTGGTCATGAGGAACAGAGCCTAGTAGCTGAACATGATCTTCTAATTGTAATTGTTGCACTTTTGCTGAAATATTTTCCATTTGCTCCCCTGTACCAGCATAAACTAATAACGTTTCTGGAAATATTTCTAATACATTAGGGAGTGCGAGTGTTGGATAAATGACCCCGTTTTTCTCCGTCAATCTTCGTGGTACAAATAAGATCTTCCTGTTTTCTGGAAGGCCCAAACGTTTTCGAACTTCTTGTTTATGATATAATTGCGGCTTAAATTCATTTGTATTGATAAAATTTTTTATAACGGTCGCTTTTTTATTTGTTTTATCAAAAATATATTGTTGAATTCTTGTGTCAACTGCTATTAAATGGTCCGCTTTTTTATATGCCTCCTTTTCAATCAGCTGGATATATTGATCTTCTTTACTGTCCTTCAAAATTGCTCCCCTGCTGATCGCTTCATATGAAAAATATCCATGTACGGTTGCAACTGTCGGCATGTTGCTTTCAACAGCTGCAAGAGCAGCGTACACATCATGGCAATGGATGACGTCATAACGCTTTTTTGTTTTTTTCAATATCGATTTCAACATTTTTTTCCGTTGGCCATCATTGATCACCTGTCCTTTTCCTTTTTGAATCTTATTGAGCAAATATCCTGGTGCTTGGGCATAAATTTTTTTCAAAATGGGATTCATACTAGAAAATGACAATATATCGACGTTATGCCCAAGCTCTTCTAATCCATTTTTTAAAGTTAGAACATGTGTTGATAAGCCGCCCTCATGCGGAATTTCAAAAATGGTTGTCATTAAAATATTCATAACTCATCCCCTACATTTTTTGATTGAATGGAATATTTCCGGTGCTTGTTTAACAAGAAACCCAAAACAATATAAAAATAAAGCGTAAATGTTTTATCTTCCAAAATATTATAGAATGCCGCCGCTGCCGCTCCAGCTATTAAAAACGCCAGCACTATCCATTTTTCAATTTTTTCGCAATGACTGCGAATAATCGTAATGATTAACACAACAAAAAAAAGAAAGAAAAACAAAGCGCCTATTACACCTGTCTGAACTAATATTTGAATATATTGATTATCCGAATAGATGGGATTATGAATTCCATACTCCTTTAAAATAGGTGAACCAAACGCCCATGAAGCTGAATCGCCAAAAGTTCCGAAACCGGTCCCAATCAGCGGATAATCTTTGAAAATTTCTATCCCCTTTTTTATAACAAAAATTCTGCCGCTCTCTGTGCTTTTGGCAATCGTATCATCAGAAAACATGTCCAAATAACGGTTCTCTTTATGTATCGTCTTCTGAGATTGTTCTGCCAGCTGCTTGTCTTTAAAATGATTTTCCATATATTCAGCAGTATAAGCAGTCGGCAAAAATACGATAATCAGAGCAGTTGCCATCACAATGATTTGCGATTTCGCCAATTTCCACTGCCGAGTTGCAACAATAAAAACAAGATAAGCAATTGCAAATGAAAGAATGGTTCCTCTTGAATAGGTCAATAAAACAACTCCAAAAATTAGTGTTGCAATCACAAAAAAAAGTGGTTTAAAGCGTTCAAACTTTTTGATGAAATAAAAAACCGAAAAAAACGAAATCATTAAATAAGTCGCTAAAATGTTCGGATTACCGGCAAGTCCATAAATGCGAATTCGGTTTGTTTCTGCCAAATCCATTTGAGCCCACGCTTCTGGAAGGAGCAATGTGCGCAATGATAGCTTTTCAATTAAGCCATGAACAGATAAAACAGCGGCCAAACAGACAGTAACGAAGAAAAATTGGGCAATGTCTTTTTCAGTAATTTTCAATTCACTAATAATGATCATACATAAAAATGTAAGTACAAATGCCCTGATTTGAAAAATAATGGAAGTTATCTCCACGCCGGTTATGAATGCTGAAACAGCACCAATTAAACAAAAGAGAAGAAAAAAGACTGAAAATAAAAACGTCCGCCCAAACCATTCTTTATGTATGAAAATTTTTTGTAAGATAACAAGAAAAAACAACACGAGAATGATTCCGTCCCCCAAATATTTCAATCCCGCATTCATTTCAATTAAAAATGGCCGAATCGGGAAATAGACAATCAAAACGAAAATGGCGGACTTCCAATTTGCCACAGTTAATGCAACAATGAGCAACGAAATGACATAGCCAATATATGGATTGGAGGTAAATAAAGCGCAAACTAATAATATTAGCGAAATCATGAACGAAGCATTCCTTAACCGTTCCATCATTATCACCCAATCATCATCATCTTTTCTAATTTATTATGTTTTCATACCAATAATCATAGCAAACCATTTTTAAGAAATTATTGATGTTTCCAAACAGGAGCATTACAAAATCGTAAAGATTCCTTCATAATTATTTCATTAACAGCTTTTTGAAGCGATTATAACCGTCCCGATAGAAAATATATATGCCAATAACATATACGATAGCAGCAACTATAGAAATGATCAGCAGCTGAAACAATGAACAAAAATTTTGCAAAAAAGCTATTTTTCTTGTCAAAATGATGGCGGCGACCATCATCAAACTTGGAACAACAACCCTTGTTAAAAGCCGAAATAGTTTTATTCGTTCGCTAGCGTGAAATTGGCGATAAACATAAATGATCGTAAAAACAAGATAATATAACGAAACAATTGAACTGGATAAAGCTAAACCAGTATATCCAAATTTTGCTGAAAGCAAATAATTTAAAATCACATTTAGCCCTATTGTGCTAACACTAACCAAAAACAAAAATACTGTCTTTCCTTTCACATAAATCGCTTTAGAAACAATTGATTGTGTACCTTGCAAGATAATTAATGGAGCATAATAAATCAAGGCAGCAAATGTTTTTTCTGTATCCGTACTCGAAAACTCCCCCCTTTCATATACAAATGAAATGGCTAAATCGCCCAACAACATGACACCAATTGTAATTGGCAATAAAAATAGAACGGATGATTCAACACCAAGAAAAACGGTTCCCTCAAAGCTTCGATCTTCCCCTGCCTTTTCAGACAAAATGGTAAATATAATGGCCGCAATCGTTGTGCTGAAAATAGTGAATGGAATGCTTACAATTAAGGAAGCATTATTTAAGTAGGTGACAGCTCCGCTAATGGTGCCTGAAGCAAACATTTTGTCAACGAACATATTGATTTGCCCGACAACAGAATTGGCAACAGAAGGAAGAAATAAAACAATAATGCTTTTCCGAAATTGTTTTTCAATATGAAAAGTTAAAGACCAATGATATCCATTTTTTTTTAAATAAAAAAATTGAATCAACACGCCGAAAAAAGTTCCGAAAATAAAACCGTAAATTAAGCTATAAATTTCAAATACTTTCGATAAGGCCAATGCAAATATTGCAGCAAACAATGTCGGCAATAATTTTGATACATGAGCCGGGATAAAACTTCTTTTACTTTGCAAATACGTATCCAATATTCCGCTTAACACAATGAGACTTATAAAAGGCAGAAAAATTGCGGTTATTTTAACGGCTACATGTTCGGTTACAGCATTCATAGCCGGAAATAGAGTTTTTAAAAATAGTGGATAGATAGGAAATGCAACAATTGATAAACATAAAAAAATGAAAACGGTATAATTTAATACCGCATTTGCATTCTGGTCAGCTAAATGGCTATTTTTGCTTTTCTCTTTTATATATAAGGGTAAAAAAGCGTGATTAAATCCGCTAGAAATCATTGTTACGACTAATGTTATGAACGAAAAAGCAATTAAATAACCATCCGTATACTCATTTGCACCAAACTCCTTGGCCATGATACTTTCTCTTAAAAAACCGGAAAGCTTCAAAACAATAGCCAAGATCGTTGACCAAATCGCCGCTTTTTTGAGTGTTGACATCATGACACCTTCTTTACCATAAACATTTACAAAAAGTTTTCTTTCATGAGATAAATATTCCTTTTTGCTTCCTGCTGCAAATCTTGAATACTTTTTGTTAATTTCATTTTAACGTTTTGTTTCTCCATCAATATTGCCCGGAAGTTTTCCAGCAAGCGCTGCTTTTCAAGATTTTCCATTGAAAAAGAATAACACCACAATCCGGTTCTTTCCAGAAAGTTTTTTACCTTCGGATCATAACTTATTCCAATATGCGGTATCCCCATTTTGGCGGCAAAGATAAGGAAATGAAGCCGCATACCAATCGCAATTTTGGCATGCCTAAAAAAATATAAATATTGATGCGGTTTAAAGTCAGTGTTCAAAATATAGCACTTATCACGGTTCTTCATTAAACCCATCACTTTTTCAGACTGTATCCTGTCATGTTCTCCCTCCATTGGAACAAAGACGGGCGTGAATTGATCCTTTTCAATTAATTCATCTAGCGCGTCCGCTAAAACTTGAAATGCCTGATGATGACGAAACCATGGACGAACTGAGACAGCAATAATTTTTTCTTTACCTGTTAACGGTAAACTTTTATAACAGGCATCATCCTGCTTTATTTTAAAAGCAAACACAATATCCGCCGTTACGACTGTTTTCGGCTTATTTATCCCCAATTTTATAAGCAAATCCTTTGAAAACTCATCCCTTACTGTTATAAAGTCTGCCATATTTGCAAATATTTTCATTAAAATTTTTGCCCATCGGGTTTCAATCGGCCCGATACCTTGGGAAAAAAACATTACCTTCGTTCCACACAGCTTCGCTAAAAACACAATTAATAAATAATATGGCAAAGGTCCAAATAAAAATTTTGTCGAATATGTATCCTGCAAAAGCCCTCCGCCTCCACTTAACAATAGATCAGCCTCGCGAAGTGCCTGAATCTTTTTTAGAAAATCACGACGCCAGCCTCTATATATACTTTTTACTTGATGCTTCCGTGAGGTCTCTTCAGGGGACAGTGAAAAAACAGTTATATTAATCGGATCAATTTCCTCCCTTAAATTATCGATCATTGATTCCAATATAGCTTCATCTCCCGTATTCCCCGCACCAAAAAAACCTGATAAAACGACCTTCAAACACAACCCCTCCAAAAATGTGAATATTTATGTGCTGATATGATATTATTTTACAATTGACGAAAGCTCAAAATATGAGATTTAAAAAATTTTTACAATAAATTAATACATTCAAAAATTTTCTTCATGCTTTAATTATTACCGTTCAAAAAAAAGATAATCAATTATTCTTGATAGATAAACTTACTATTTAGCTCATGACAAACTAGCGAGATGACCGAATTTATTTGCAGATTCACCCCATATGAGTAAATGCCATTTTGATTACGTCATCTAACTTTCTCTAAACTTGGTTATTACCTTTAACTTCTTTAAAATAATAAAATCCTCAAATATTGTTTTTTGAAGAGATTATTTCTAACATAAAACTATTTCTCTATAAGCTAAAATGAAAAACACACATTACCTACTTTTTGCAAGTAATGTGTGTTTAGGACAATCAAATTACTTATAAACCGGTATATCAAGAATTAAACTATATAATTCTAATTTCTGATATAAATTATATATTGAGCTTATTTGTTTTGATGCCCACCCAATATCTGAAGCATATTGATGGCCAGCTGCACCTTTAGTTTCCATATGTTTTGGATTCCAGCGCATTTTATATAAAGTATTTTGACCAGCCTTTATATAGCTATTACCAATAAAAGCTGCTCCACCAATTATTGCTTGTTCCGGTGAAAACCAACCTTCTTTGTAAGCTCGAAACGCTCCTGCCTGCAGAGCGTTTCCGTCTACAGCTCCAATACCAAACATATTATATGTTTTCTTAATCTCTTTTAAACTACTTCTATTTGCTGATGTCACTAATACAAGATTGCCAAATTTATCTTTACCTACTTCTATACCCTTTGCCAAACTTGAAGTACCATTTCCAGTCTCCAATAACGCATGAGATATTAAATAGACATCATTAATACCATGAATTTGACTAGCTTGAACAAATGCTGCGCCTTTACCTTCTAAAACACCTTTACCTTTTAGAAATTTATTCAACGTTTCAGCAGAAGCCCCACTTGGTTTTGATAAATCGAGAAATTGGAATCTTTGAATTGGATCATTTATAAAGTTAGCTGGATTCAAATAATATAAAACATCACTTGGACTAGCATTAACCCATTGACGATTTTTTGTAAATTCAATTTGATACCAACCATCTTTCTCACCTATTATGGTAACTCTATCACCTTTTTTCAGTTGACCTACTATCCAATAGTCAGTTCCTGGTCCACCTCTTACATTCAACGTTGATGCAGTTACTTCGTTTTTACTATTTATATAACTTTTAGAAACAAATGTATTATATTCTTTGTCTGTTTTGGGCGGCTCTTTTAATTGTAATTGCATATTTAAAGCTTCTACCAAAGTTATATTATATTTTGTATAGATAGTAATTGATTGTATAACATTATACGCTTGAATCCATACTTTCTTTCCATTTTCTAAATAACCACGGTACCAAATCGCTTCTCCTACTTTTTCTGTTAAATTGACTTTAAATACCTGAT